>Ga0307412_10000028_pt1 | contig 213966 bp, 179 predicted proteins | sample DK1Cmetagenome_3_FD_203823 | JGI IMG/M metagenome (GOLD analysis project Ga0307412, IMG submission 203823) | Maize rhizosphere microbial communities from greenhouse at UC Davis, California, United States - DK15-C-1 | ecosystem: Host-associated > Plants > Roots > Rhizosphere > Soil | place...
CATACTTATATTTCTATTTTTTTAATGGGAGGAACAATAGCATTCGGCCAGATTCAACGGCCGAATGCAACTCCTTACACCAACGAAGCAACTTACGAGAAACTAAAGAAAAAACACACTTTTATTACTCCGATTGATCGACCGGTTCCGCAAAATATCAAAATTGATAAAGATGTAGAATATGCAAACATCAACGGGATTTCTCTGAAGGCAGACGTCTATTATCCTCTTGACAAATCCAAAAAACACCCCGGAATAGCAATGGTTCATGGCGGTGGCTGGATTTCAGGAAGCAAGGAAAATGAAAAATTCATGGCCATGGAATTGGCTTCAAAAGGTTATGTCGCCATCGCAGTTGGTTATCGGTTGGCTGATGTTGCAAAATATCCCGCCGGAGTTGAAGATATTGAGAAAGCTATTAACTGGTTAAAGAAAAACAGAAAAAAATATTCTTTAGATCAAAATAAAATGGCAGTTTTAGGTGAATCTGCAGGAGCGCAAATCGCCACTTTGGTTGGCGTAAAGTCAAATAATAAAATAAAGGCAATCATCAATATTGACGGAATTGTTTCGTTTATTCATCCCGAAGCTGAAGAAAGTACTTACGCTTCCTATTGGTTGGATGGTGACAGAAATGTCAATTTAAAAAACTGGACAGAAGCTTCCCCTTTGGAATATGTGGATAAAAATACGCCTCCTACCCTTTTCATTAACAGTTCTCAGCCCCGTTTCCATGCAGGTCGGGACGATATGATGAAGAAATTGAAGAGCTATAATATTCCGGCTGAGTTTCATGAAATTAAGGATTCTCCGCATTCATTTTGGAGTGCAGAACCCTGGTTTACAGAAACATTGAATTATACTATTGATTTTTTAAATAAAGTTTTGAAGTAATTTAATTATGATTTAACGCAAATTTAATTTAATGCAATGAATATTTAAGGAGCAAAGAAAGCGACAAGTCACTAATGAAGCTTATGGCTAAAACGCCCGCTTAATCAAAATCAATTTATTGATTTCATCTTAGCTCACTAAAAATAAATATAAAGAAAAACAAAACTTTGCGTTAAAAAATAATAAATCAGTTTATGAAAAAACTATTCTTAATTCTATTCATTTCGATTGCTAATTTTCTCTTAGCAGAAAATGATCCGTACGTTAGAATTACCGTTGCCAAAGATGGAAGTGGAGATTTTACATCGATTCAGAAAGCGATTAATTCTATAAGAGATTTAGGACCTGCGGAAGCTTTGGTTTTTATTAAATCCGGAACCTATAACGAGAAAATCACAATCCCTTCTTCAAAACATAAAATCACATTAGAAGGCGAAAATAAAGACAATACAATTATCACCAACAATGATTTTTCAGGAAAAACTGATCCGTTTAATGAAAAAATGACAACATTCAATTCTTACACTTTACTGGTAATGGGTGATGATATAAAAATTAGCAATGTAACCATTCAAAATAGCTCGTGCAACGAAGGACAGGCAGTTTCTCTTCATGTGGAGGGTGACCGTTTTGTAATTAAAAATTCGAATATTCTGGGTTGTCAGGACACGATTTATTCTGCAACCAATCACAGCAGACAGTTTTTTGAAAACTGCTATATTGAAGGAACGACGGATTTTATTTTCGGTCAGGCAACAGTTGTTTTTAAAAACTGCACCATTAAAAGTTTAGCCGATTCTTATATTACAGCCGCCGCAACGGAAGCCGGCAGACCATACGGCTTTGTCTTTTTCGACTGTACATTAACCGCCAAAGAAGGTATCACAAAAGTGTATTTGGGAAGACCCTGGAGGCCTTACGCAAAGACAGTTTTCATCAATACGGAAATGGGAAAACATATTCTTCCGGAAGGCTGGAATCCGTGGAAAGGCGATAAAATGTTTCCTGATAAAGAAAAAACCGCTTATTATGCAGAATTCGGAAGTAAAGGTGCAGGTGGAAATACTTCAAAACGTGTAAGCTGGTCGCATCAATTGACAAAAAAAGATTTGAAAAATTATACTTTACAAAAGATATTTGATGATTGGAATCCTAATAAATAAAATACTGAGCGGAGTCGAAGTATCTTAAAAGATTAATATCAATAAAACTTAATTTTAAAATGAAAAAAATTCTTTTAGTAACATCCTTTTTTTTATCAATATTTACATTCGCACAAAAACCAACATTATTCTTAATCGGCGATTCTACTATGGCCAATAAGGAAAACCCCGGTAAAAATCCTGAATACGGTTGGGGACAGGTTTTACCACAATTTTTAACAACAGGAATTGAAGTTCAGAATCATGCGATGAACGGAAGAAGCTCAAAAAGTTTCAGAACAGAAGGGAGATGGGATAAAGTGGAGAAACAGCTTAAAAAGGGAGATTTTGTGGTTATTCAATTTGGTCATAATGATCAGAAAATCAAGGATTCTACAAAATTCACCAATCCTTATACTCAATACAGAGCCAATTTGGAAAGATACGTCAATGAAACCAGAGCAAAAGGCGCTACTCCTATTCTGATGACTTCTATTGTGAGAAGAAATTTCACTGAAAACGGTGTTTTGGTTGATACACATAAAGAATATCCTTTAGTGGTAAGAATGGTTGCTAATGATCTGAAGGTTCCGTTTGTTGATATGCAATTGCTAACAGAACAGATGGAAATTTCTTACGGTCCGGAAAATTCTAAAAAACTCCACCTTCATTTTACAGAGGGTGAAAACCCATATTATCCAAAAGGAAAAGCGGATGATACACATTTATCGAAATTAGGCGCAGAAACCGTTGCAAAACTGGCTTTGAAAGATTTGAAGAGCTTGAAAATTGGATTGGAGAAGTATGTTAAATAATAATTCCCCGCAGATTACACGGATTTTCACAGATTTAAGATCTACGCAATCTGTGAAATCTGCGGGAGAAAAAAACACTTTTTTTCTCTGATAAAGAAAGAATTCCATTTATTAAATGAAATAAAAGAACAGAAAATATGAAATTTAAAAAAGAACCATTCTTCGACGGTAATTCCGAGTGGGAAGATTTAGGAGGCGGAGTTTCCCGACAGTTTGTTGGGTACAATTCTCAGGTGATGATGGTGATCGTGAAGTTTGAAAAAGATGCCATCGGAGCTTTACATCAGCATTTTCATTCGCAAATCACTTATGTTGCTTCAGGGCAATTTGAAGTAAGTGTTGATGGAGAAGTGAAAACTTTACAGAAAGGTGACGGTTTTTTTGCGCAGCCCAATATTTTTCATGGGGTAAAATGTTTGGAAGAAGGACAACTGATTGATGCTTTTACGCCGTTTAGAGAGGATTTTCTTAAAGATTAATTTTTACTATTAAACTTACTCTTCAAACCTAACAGGTTTTAAAAACCTGTTAGGTTTAGCAAGATAAAATACATTACAGCAATTAAAGAAATTAACAAGTCATGAAGAAATCTCTTTTCATCTTAATAATTTTCCTTTTCGCTCAGTTATCCGCACAGGAAAAAATTAATATTTGGCCAAAAAACCAAATGCCAAATTCTAAAGGATTATCATTAAAAAATGAAGAAAAAGACGGCAGAATTGTACAGATAAAAGAAACCGAGCTTTTCGCGTTTTTACCTCCCAAAGAAGATAGAAAACAGATGACTGTCATCATCATTCCCGGTGGCGGATACTACAAACTCACCTATGATCTGAATGGTTTCCAAATTGCAAAATGGTTTAATACACTGGGAATTTCTGCTTTCGTTTTGAATTACAGGTTACCGATTTCTCCCGATGTCAGGCAAAGAGAACTTGCTCCGCTGCAGGATATTCAGGCGGCTATAAAATATCTTAGAAAAAATGCTGAACACTATGGTATTTCGCCAGATCAGGTTGGAGTTATAGGAACTTCTGCAGGTGGACATTTGGCGGCAATGGCAAGCAATATTTCTACAGATTATACAGAATTAAAAGGCGATTGGGAGAATATTCCTACTATTCCGAATTTTGCGATTCTACTTTCTCCTGTTATCGACTTAGGCGAATTTGCACATTTGGGAAGTCGCAACAGTTTGCTTGGTGAAAATGCCTCTCCGGAAAAAATCAGTGAATATTCTATGCAAAATCGCGTGACAGAAAAAACGCCGCCTACCCTGTTGATTCATGCACAAAATGATAAAACAGTTCCTGTGATGAACAGCATCCTGTATTATCAGGCAATGATAAAAAATAAAGTGAAAGGCGCGTTGTTCATTTTTCCTGAAGGTGAACATAAAATCGGAATAATGAATAAAACTGAACTGACTGATAACTGGAAAAAATTATGTTCAGACTGGCTTAAAACGATAGGTAATTGGTAATGAGTAATTAATTCACCTAACAAAATAAAAAATGCTAAAAATCATTCAACATAAAATATCTTTGCTGGCTTTTGGAACTTTTATTTCTATTTCTGTTCAGGCACAGCAGAATTTAAAGTTAACCTATAGCAAACCTGCAGAAAACTGGAACGAAGCACTTCCCATCGGAAACGGAAAATTGGGAGCAATGGTTTTTGGTGGTGTTTCACAGGAACATCTTCAGCTTAATGAAGAGACGATCTGGGCAGGAGAACCCGGAAATAACGTTCCGAAAAACACGTTTGACAGTATTCAAAAAATAAGGAAACTATTGAATGAGGGTCAATTTGAAAAAGCACAAAATCTATCCAACAAAACCTATCCGAGAAGTGCTCCAAAAGATCTGAATTACGGAATGCCTTATCAGACGATGGGCGATTTGTTTCTGGATTTCAAAGGTCATGAAAAATTTCAACATTACAACCGGACTTTAGATATTGAAAAAGCTTTAAGCACAGTTTCTTATGAAGTGAATGGCGTGACTTTTAAGCGTGAAATTTTCACTTCTTTTGCTGATAATGTGGTTGTGATCAAATTATCTTCCAGTAAAGAAGGAGGCTTGAATTTCTCAATTAACGCTTCTACTCCACATTTGAAAAAATCAATTTTCACAGAAAAAAATCAACTAATAATTAACGGAACGAGCGGTTCAGCTGACAATAAAACTGGCAGGATTAATTTAAAAACGGTGGCTTTTCCTGTTTTAAAAGGTGGAAAATTGACGTCAACTGAAAACCAATTGCATGTTTCCGGAGCAGATGAAGTGGTCATTTATGTTTCAATCGCTACGAATTTTAAAAAATACAATGATCTTTCAGGAAATCCGGATCAGCGAGTTTCAGGATACTTAAAATCAGCTTTAAGCAAAAAATATGATGCTGAATTAAAAGCTCACATTCAAAAATATCAGAAATATTTTAATCGGGTAAGCCTAAATTTAGGAACAACAGATCAGGCAAAAAAAACAACGGATGTCAGAATTAAAGAATTTGCCCATTCAAAAGATCCTGATCTGGTGGCTTTATATTTCCAGTTTGGCCGCTATCTTTTGATTTCATCTTCACAACCGGGAACTCAGCCCGCCAATCTACAGGGAATCTGGAATTATCAACTCAATCCCGCTTGGGACAGCAAATACACGGTTAATATCAATACAGAAATGAATTATTGGCCTGCTGAAAATACGAATTTAAGTGAAATGCACGAACCGTTGTTTGACATGATTCAGGATTTGTCGGTGACCGGACAGGAATCTGCCAAAGAAATGTATCACGCCAGAGGCTGGAATATGCATCACAACACCGATTTGTGGAGAATCACAGGCATTGTGGACGGTGGTTTCTATGGAATGTGGCCAATGGGTGGAGCCTGGCTCACACAGCATCTTTGGAATCACTATTTATACACCGGAGACAAAGAATTCTTAAAAAAATATTATCCTGCTTTAAAAGGTTCCGCTTTGTTTTATCTGGATGTTTTGCAACAGGATCCTTCCAAAAAATATCTGGTCGTTTCGCCTTCCATGTCGCCGGAAAATACCTATGTGAAAAGTGTCGGAATTACTGCGGGAACAACAATGGATAATCAGTTGGTGTTTGATGTTTTTAATAATTTTATAAATGCTTCAAAAGTTCTTAATGAAGATAAGAATCTATTGGATGAAGTAAAAGTCGCCTTACATAAACTTCCGCCCATGCAGATCGGGCAACACGCCCAGTTGCAGGAATGGCTGAAAGATATGGACCGAACTGATGATAAACACAGGCATATCTCACATTTGTACGGCTTGTTTCCTTCAGGTCAGATTTCACCTTTCAGAAATCCAGATTTGACGGAAGCTGCCAAAAATTCAATGATTTATCGTGGCGATAAATCTACAGGTTGGTCGATGGGCTGGAAAGTGAACTGGTGGGCAAGATTATTGGATGGAAATAGAGCTTTTAAACTCATTTCAGACCAATTATCTCCTGTTTCTATGGACACAAAAGATCAGTCAGGAGGAACCTATCCGAATCTTCTGGATGCACATCCGCCGTTTCAGATCGATGGAAATTTTGGCTGTACTTCGGGAATTGCAGAGATGTTGATTCAAAGTTATGACGGCTATCTTTATATTTTGCCGGCACTGCCTGATGCTCTTCCAAACGGCTCTGTTAAAGGTTTAAAAGCAAGAGGTGGATTTGAAGTGGATATGGATTGGAAAAATTCTAAGCTGACGAAATTAGTTATAAAATCTACTTTAGGAGGAAATGCGAGAATTAGAATTGCGGCTTCGAGAACCTCAGCCACCGGTTTGTTGGTGACTTCGAGAGCCTCAGCAACCAAAGCTCAACTGAAACCTGCAACGGGAGAAAACCCGAATGAATACTATCAGGTCAATAGCATTAAAAATCCTCTCATTTCTAATCAAGCTGAATTGAAAGGCTTTCCAATTCCTGAAACTCAGGTTTTTGATTTTGACACCAAAAAAGGCGAAACCTATATATTTGAAGTGCAATAGTATTCAATACATAATCAAAAATATATTTCCCGCAATCTCAAATCTGCACAGGTCGTTTACTGTGAATTTTGAGATTGCGGGAATTTTGTTTCTAAAAACAACATAATTAATAATTTTAAATAAATAATAAAATGCAACCGATTTAACAAATTAAATTAACAATATTATAATTATATAAATAATAATATGTTAACATATAAAACATTTAAATATTAAATATATAATTTTATTATCTAATCAAATACCAACAAATTACTATGAAAACAAGATTTAAGATCGCCGTTCTGACGGCAGCTCTATGTTCGGCTTTTACCCTGATGGGCTGCGGACAGGAAGACATCAAAACAGATCTGACGGAAAACCCAAACGATCTTGCCCTGAAAAGCACTCTTATGACGAACGCAGTGGTTCCTTTGGCTGATTGTTTTGCTCCGGGATGGGCTTCTCAAAACGGCGGAACAACCGGTGGCGGAACCGCAGCTGAAACTACGGTTACCACCTACGCTCAATTAAAATCCGCTATCGAAAATACTGCCGTAAAAGTCATCAAAGTAACCGGAACAATCACGATTACTGCCCGTTTATCATTTCAGGATCAAACCGGAAAAACAATCTACGGAACGAGCGGAGCCAAATTGGTTTCAACGAATCAGACAAAAGACGGTTCGGGAATTATCAATATTAAAAGATGTAATAATATAGTCATCCGAAATCTGATTTTTGAAGGCCCTGGCGCGTATGATACAGACGGTTGGGATAACGCTATTTTAGACGACTGCCGAAATGTATGGATTGATCACTGTGAGTTTAGAGACGGTGTTGACGGAAATTTTGACATTAAAAACAAATCAGATTTCATCACGGTTTCTTACACGAAATTTCACTATTTAAAGCCTCCGACAGCAGGTGGTTCAGGTGGAACTGCTGATCACAGATTTTCAAACCTTATCGGTTCAAGTGACACTTCAACAGCAGATGCCGGAAAACTGAATGTCACATTCGTTCGCTGCTGGTGGGCACCGGGCTGCAGGGAGCGTATGCCTAGAGTGAGATTTGGAAAAATCCATATCGTTAACAGCTATTTCAACAGTTCTGTGAGCAATAAATGTATTGCTGCAGGCGTTCAGGCAAATATCCGTGTAGACGGAAACGTGTTTGAAAATGTAAAAGAGCCCATCAATTTAATGACCGGATATACGGCCGTAACCGTTACTTCAAACAATACGTTTACGAATGTTACCGGAAATACGGCAGGAAGCGGAACAGCTTTTACTCCACCTTATGCAATTCCAACGTTGTCTTTATCTTCCGTAAAATCCGATGTGACGGCAAAAGCTGGAGCAACTTTAAGCGGAAATATCTGCAACTCTTTATAGGAATTTAAATACTAATTGCTGAAAACAAGAAAGACTGAGGAATTCTCAGTCTTTTTTTATTGTGAGGAAACGTAGATTGCAGGAATGGTGGTTTCAAGAACCTCAACCACCAAAGAAACGAGGGTCTTTTTTATCAAAGATTTTTAAAATACTGTTGAAAAAACCTATAATGTTTGATGCTGGCTTCGAGTTCCTCAGCCACCATCCAATTTACAACAATTTACAGTGTAACTTTATTTTTCTCAGCCCACTTTGGAAACTCTTTATTGATCAGTTTATCCGCAAAATCACCAAACCAGCTGTAGCCGTTTCTTCTTTCCTCAGAAACTTCGTTATAATCATATTTTACACTTCCATCGCGGTCGCCGAAAAGAGGTTTATTTGTATTTATATCATAAAATCTTGCCCAGATCACTGAATTTTTGTCTTCAGCCAATGTGCGGACTGCTTTTCCATTTACTTTTGAAACATTGTAACTGTAGCCTTCGATTTTATTCTGTTTAAACCAGTTGACAGCAGATTTTATTGACTTTTCAATTTCGGGAGTAAGAGGTTGCTGCATCAAAAATCTTACGATTCCCACGGATTCTGCGGTGGCCAGAGAAATAGGCTCGAAAGCCCTTGCCTTGTCGGGTTGAAGGGTGACTTCATTGTATTGGTCGCCCCAAATTGCTGGAATTCCTTTTTGTAAAACCTGGGTTTTTAAGATACAGTCGATTCCTTTTTGAACAGCTATTTTTGATTTTTCTTTTAATTTTAAATCAACTGCATCAAAATCATTTTTTCCTTCCGCCACATTATATAAAACCGTTAAAGCGTTGATCATTGCATGATCATTGTAAGTGATTTGCTTTCTGTAAATCGCCGAATTGGGATAATACTGGGGGAAACCACCGTTTTTGTACTGCATTGAAAGAAGGTATTGAATTCCCTTTTCGGCAGACTTTAAATATTCCTGATTTTTTGTCGTTTTGTAAGATTTTATTAAGGTATTAATTTCTTTTGAAGTCGCATTGTTATCAATCGTTGCATGATCGTCCCCGGTTGCCTTTATTTTTCTTAATAAATTTTTATCAATGGGCGTGTTATAATTCACTACTGATTTATCACTGAGCTGTTTGCCCCAACCGCCAACTGGAAGTTGGTATACCAGCATTTTTTCAGCCAAAGTATCTTTGACCTGAGCAGAAAAAACAACTGTTGTTAGGGAAAAGACAAATATGGAAATTTTTAATTTCATTATTTAATTTTAATAATTAACGGGTTGGCAATAATCTGAGATTGTTTTTGCAATACAGTTTCCCAGTCTTTTTGTGTTTGAATCTGTCCGCTTTTCTGCCATGCAAATCCGGCATAATAAGTGAGCTTATTTTGAGGTTTTGTCACAATTAACAGGTTGCTCTGATCCGGGACCTCGGATTTAAAGGCTAGAGATTTTTCAACAATTTCAGGATCTACCACTACTCCTTCCCCTACAAAAGCGTCGTCAATTTTTTCCCAGTGGAGATAATATCCGTTTTTGTCGTCCAGTTTTGTTTCGCCTTCGTTTTTATGGAGAGTTATCCCGATTGTGTAGTTTGGAACTGGCTTTTCAGTCTGAAAATTCGACTCAAATTTTGAAAAATTGGAACCCAGATCAAGTGAAATACGTTTTGTTTCTTTCACTCCAAAGTCACTCCATGGATTGTAGGTTAACTCAAAAACTGTTCTTAGAGGACCTTCCGCAATGGTTTTGGAGCTAACAAAATTTTGTGACACCTGAAGTTTTTCATTCACCCAAATCCCAATTCCACCCGTTCCACGACTATCGCCAACGTGGTAAGGGTCGTAGCCCTCACCTCTTGTGTCTTTGTGGTAATACAAAGGGTCGGTCAGGTATCCTTTATACCATTTATTGATCACGGGTTTGTCGGTTCTTTTCAACCAGATATCAATCCCGCTGGAAAGTGTGCTTCCTTTTACTCTTTCCAGCGCTTCTTTCTGACCTTTCGGGCCATAAACACGAAATGCTATTTTATCATTTTCCCAGGCATAGTCGTCTACTCTTTCGGGAACCAATCTTGAATAAGTTGAAATTTGGGTTTCGGGAAGCGGAGTTTTTGCATCCGCCGTAATGATATAGTTATTTATTTTTTTGGCTTCAATATGGGCCTGAAAAAGCAGTTCATCGCTTTTCCCGTCTCCGTTATAATCGATCCATTGAACAGGCAGAAGGGTATTATTGCCGTCTTTTATTCTGAGATCAGTTTCCTTGTTTACACTTAAAAAGGTGGTTAACTGAGAAATGGGTATCGAAACAACTTCATTTCTTGAAAAATTCAATGTGTTTTTTACCTGAATAGAATTTTGTGCCTTCAGAAAAGAGCCTGCGCAAACGATTGCACAAATGAATCCGGAAATTAAAAATTTTGTTCTTAGCATAATTATTCAATTGAGTTGTAAAAATCAAAAATAATGATAACTTTCTTATGAACGTAAAAAAAATAATAATTTTAAATCTAAAAGGTTAGAAAAATATTTGAAATAAACTGAGTTCGGGATAAGAAATACCTGAAAACAATTGTTTTTTATCGCAAAGACAAACAAAGTAGATTCTCTGGCATGTTAATAAGGAAAATAAGGGCATTTCATTCAGCAAAGTAAGACTAATAAATACTCCTGTATTGCTTACCAATAAGTGAAACAGCTTTTGTTTATCTTAAAGAAATTAAATGAATGCTTTTTAAAGCTTTGTTTATCTTTGCGTTTAGTCTAATCTTTATCCCGAGTTTAGGGTAAAATAATGTTAAAAAAAGAAGTCTTTCAAATGGTTTGAAAGACTTCTTTTTAAATATGAACAAAATTAAGCTTTGATGATTTTATTGAACAATAATTTTAAAATTACTATTCAGATTTTCTCCTGAAACATTGAGGATATAATTTCCTGCGGCATTTTTCCCTGCAATATTTAATTTAAATAATCCGCTTCCATCAGCATTAATTTTTTCTCTGAGAACAATTTTTCCTGTCAGATCAAGTATTGTTGCCGTCAGGCTGGATTTTTTATAATCAGGAAGCTTAATGGAAATCTGGTCTTTTACAGGATTTGGATATACTGTTCCCACATTTTTGCTGATACTGAATTCATCATTGCTCAATACTGCCTGATTGTACAAAGCATATACTTCCGCTGGAGACAAAGCATAATTGTACATTTTAAGCTCGTCGAATGCGCCTTTATAGGGAGCCGGAGCATTAGTGGCTGATAAAAATTCAAGCTCACCAATATTCCCAATAATAAGATCACTTGCTTCCCCGATTCCTGTAACGGCCGTTTCGTCTCCTTCAGTGCTTAAAGTACCATTGGTGTAGATTCGCATTTTATGCGCAGCAATATCTCTCTGAATCACAACATGTACCCAGTTATTGGTGAAATAATTGGCAACAGGTGATGTGATTTCTTTTTTCGTAACGTCATCATCTATAGCATATCGCAGCTGACCTCCTTTGATCTCTACATTAAAGCGTTTACCGGTAGCTCCTGTTGCCGTATTTTTAGTGAAAGATCCTTTACACAATACATAAAGACTTGTAGCTGAAGAGGATGGTATCATGCCTGCTGGCGCTTTCATCCAAAAAGAAACGGTAAAAGAATGATTATCAAACGAGATCTGGTTCTGATGAGGAATACTTGCTATATACAGTGTATTCGGTGCAGTTGCCAGATCAAGGGCATTGTTTTCTTTTCCGGGTACTCTTACACTGGCGTTATCATAAGCTGTATCCAATATTCCATGATTGGCAAAAGACGTTATATCTGTAATTTGCTGACCTGATAAAGGAGCTTCTGCAAACGGCCAGCTTCCGACAAGAGCCGGTATCAATGCACGAAAACTCCACACATCTCCTGCGGTAATACCAAGAGCGTTAGAGGCATCAATTCTCCAGTAATAATTGGTTGCAGGATTTAAATTAGAGAGCTGATACGATGGCGTAGCAGAATAAGGTACGGTGGCAATATTGCTTAAATTTAGAGGATCTGTTCCAAAATAAACGGTATATGTTGTTGTGTTTGAACTGCCATTCCATTTTAAGAGCAGGTTTCCACCGTTCAAGCCAACGTTATTATTGCCGGTTGCCGGAATTGGGTTAATTGCTTTTGTGGGAGCTGATGGAATTGGCGGTGTGGTTACTGATGTATTTGATGTATAAACTGAAGATTCTGAAGCATTTGTAGCTTTAATTCTATAATAATACTGAGTATTAGGCGTTAAACCAACTTCATTATAACTTACTGCATTCGCCCCCAATGTTGCAATAACTGTAAAATTGGTCCCATCGGCAGAACGCTCTACAACATAATTAGTTTCATTCGTAGCATTATCGCTCCAATTAACGGTTAAAGAACTTGAAGGTGAAGTTCCTGTCGTTGTGGCTGCATTGGTGAAATTCACATTTGTTGGCGGAATAATGAAATCCGGAGGAGTTGTATTGGGTAAACTGTTAATATAAACCTCAATATTCAGATACGGGGCATGTGTTGGGCTTACTGCCAAAGCATCGAAGACATTTGGATTCAGTCCATTGGCTGTTTCCCATGCATCCGGCATTCCGTCATTGTCCGTATCCAAAGGAGCCGGAGCACCATAAACGTGCCCTGCCCCACCATTGGTAAATCCAAATTGAGTTGTTAAATCCGTTTGTACATAAACATAAGTAGCTGTTGTGCCTTTCGACATTAAATCTGAAATCATTAAACCATCTACCTGATCACGTCTCGGATAAGATGCTCCTACACTTGTCACAATTTTATCATATGCTTCCTGAGCGCTTAGTGCAGGATTTTTCATCGGATAATCATACGGACTGGCCATTATTGCTGCCGGATCTCCTACAGGGTATCCCGTTAAGTTTTGAGGGACTGCTGCGCCATCCAATACTCCATTTTTATTGTTGTCAAAATAATTCCCCGAACCGTATAAATTGAAATTGGCATTTCCTACGCTGAAAGGTGTGGCAACCGTATTGCTTGTATTTGGGCCTCCGATAAAATAATTGTTGATGATATTGGCAAAAGAGCTTCCCGCCGAATCTCCTCCCATGATGTAAGCCTCCCCGGATTGGGTGTGATTGTAAGTGTTTCCATAATTACCCCAATTGTAAACTACATTATTGACAAACTCGTTGATTCCTTTTATTTTATTATTACGGGTTTTATTACAGATATATAAGTTTCCGATTAAACTGATCTTACCGCCCGGCGGAGGTTGCATTAATCCTCCCGCAGAATGATTATGACGGTGCATTCCCTGTCCTATAATAGAATTCTGAATCGTTATATTATCAGGACTCGTACCGTTATTATCCCAGTTAACTGAAAATACTTCGTCTGTACCCCATGTAAAAGTCATATGATCCAAGATGATATTTGCACCATTGGCGATTCCTGATGCATCCTGATTTTGGGATGTTCCGCCATAACGGATGCGAAGATATCGGGCAATCGTATTATTGGCTCCTGTAAATGATACTCTGGGCCCTAAAAATAAGATTCCTTCTCCGGGAGCAGTTTGCCCGGCAATCGTGGTATTAGCTGCCACAGCAACAACCGACTGTAAATTAACAATACCTCCCACTTTAAATATAACAAACCTGCCAGGCTGGCTCACGGCATCACGGAAGGAACCCGGACCGCTGTCATTTAAATTGGTAACCAGATAAATCTGAGGGTTTGCGGCACCTCTTGCTCCTGTAGTATATCTGCCAAAACCGGTAGCTTCCGGAAATGCTAATGTCTGAGCACTGAAATCAATAGTGGATAATGCTAATCCACAAAACAGTAAAGATTTAAGAGTTGGCTTAAATGGTAAAGATTTATTTCTCATAAATATTAATTTTGTGTTAACTAATCTATTCACAAAACCAATAATGAGTATCCTGCTCCGTCCTGTCGGACTCTATATCAATTAATTACAAGAAAATCCAGTTTAAAAAAGTTGGAATCACAGTATTACCTGCGGCAGACCTACAAAGGGTAAACCTACCACAGCGTGTGTAGAATTACACCTTACCTTGTTCATTTTTCCTGTCCATATGTATAAAACCAGAATATTGTAAACGAACCCGTTATTTTTACAAGAAAATAACTAAATTAGTTTATGTTTCATTTGGGATTACGAGCTTAAAAGTAAAATAAATGTTATTATGAGAGCTAATATTATATTAATAATTTTAATGTCCAGCTTGCTGGGCTGTAAATCTCCTGAAGCCGGTAAATTCAGGGAAGAAATTGTTAAAAATGAGCGCATGGCGTTTAATATTGTTTTGAGCAAAGACAGCTATGACGAACAAAAACTGGAAAGTCTGATAAAAAATGATTTTAAGGGCGCTCTGGTGGCAGTGGATAAACAGTCAAAACAATTTGATAGTCTAATTCAACATATTAAAAGCCTGCCGGCAGAAAATATTGCAGAGGGCCCCCAACTGAAAGAAGCAGCTATTAATTACTATACAGCCCTAAAAGATCTTCACTATTTTGACAGGAAGGAAATCGAACAACAAGAAGTTATTTTTCTCGGTAAGGACAAGTATTCCAGCACTTCCAGTAACAGACTCATTGAGCTTGCTCGTCAAAAAAAGCGGCTATATGAAAAGGTTTATCAGCAGGAAGACTTGCTAAAAAAGGCATTTACAAAATTTGATTTAGCCAACCGCTAAAAGGCTAAGTTTCTATTTCGCATTAGAGTATTCAGACTGATCTTCCTTTAAATTTTTAACAACTATTTAATACTAGCGACACCTTCCCCTCAAAAACTTATATCTCTTCTGCCTTGTTGTAATCGTGAATCCCTTTTCGATGCCTAAGTGAGGTAACACAGCTGATCCAGATGGTAGACAGTAAAAGAGATAAACAGGTAATACCTAATCCTGCCTTATAAAGGTTGAATCCGACCATTCCTGTTTTGTAAGCGATCGATAGTGCCAGAATTCCAAATTCCCCTGTCTGGGAAAGCAGGGCGCCTCCATAAAAGCTGTTTTCCCACTTGAAGTTCAGGATACGGAAGAATATAGATGACATTATACTATTGCTTAGCAATACCACTAAACTACCGATGACAATGAGTTTATAATTGGATAAAAGATAATTAATGTCCAGCCGTAAGCCTATGGATACAAAAAAGAGTGAAATGAAGAAGACTTTGAACGGAAGCAGCGAATGTTCGAGCCAGTGGAATGCCCGCATTTTTCCGACGAGAACCCCTGCAATGAAACTGCCCAGTGCTGCACTCAGCCCAACAGTCTCTGCAACAAGACCAAAGCCAAGACAGATGAAAAGCCCCGAAAAGACCTGGAGGTCATGGTCGTTTTCAAGGAATGTGCTTGAAAATCTGATTTTCCTTAGATTCCTGATTTTTCTGAATATCAAAAAAATTGCAATACATATGATTAACGGAAGCACAAAGTTTAAAATACTGAACTTTTCACCGTTCCAGAATTTCAGAACTGTCAGGACAGGAGCCAGAAGAAGATCCTGCAATAGTAGAATATTGAGTATAATAATTCCGAATGCGGTATGGAGTGTTCCGTGCCGCCTCATAAATTCCACCACAACTGCCGTGCTGTTGAACATAAAAAGGATGGCGATGAGCAGAACACTTTTAAAATCAAGTCCAAGTATCTCTCCAAGGAAATAGGCAAACAGAAAACTCAAAATTATTTTGATGCTCTGTGCCAGTACAGGCTTGATGATAAGGCTCTTTTTATTTGGAATATTGATTTCCATTCCGATAAAAAACATCAGCAATAATATTCCTATCTCACCGATCACCTCTATTTCTTCTGGCTCATCAAAAAGCCTGAGGGCATAAGGCCCCAATAATACACCTGCAATAATATACGCAATAAGATAGGGCTGATTAAACTTTTTCAGCAAAAACATCAGTCCTAAAATTGTCATACACAAAACACTTACTGTCCAAAGCATATCGCTATAACTATTAGATTCAAGTATTACAAAACCTTATTATTAAAACTGGACTCCCCATTTTTCACCTGTAGTATCAGGCTGCCGGGTCTGGAAAAAAAACAAAAAAAATACCAATTGAAATGCTGTGAAATTTTTTCCGAATTACTGTCAAAATTACAAGTTTAATGTGCATAAAACACTATTTTTACGTTCTTAAAAAATTAATCATCAACATGGAATTCAATCCCAACAACCCTGTTATACAGCTATGTATGCAAGGTATGCATATGGAAGAAAGTGCCAACCTGGAAGAAGCCGGCAAATTATTTCTTCAGGCCTGGGAAAAGGCAACAAACGACTTTGAAAAGTTCATTGCCGCCTGGTACGTTGCCAGGTACCAAGTAAAGGTTCCTGATCAATTAAGCTGGTATGAAACTGCATTGGAATTCGCCTTAAAAGCTGATAATGAATCGGTGAAAGGAGCTTTTGTTGCTCTTTATTCAAGCATGGCTAAATGCTATGAAAATCTTGGCGACATTGATCATGCAAAAAAATATCATCAATTGGCATTAACATCTGTAACCCAGCCTTCAGATAAGGGTCCCTTTTACCATGGGACACGAGCGGATCTAAACCTAGGCGATCTGTTGACAGGCGGACGTACTTCCAATTATCAGTCGGAGCTCGTGATGAATCATATTTACTTTACAGCACTGGTTAACGGTGCAGGGCTGGCTGCAGCTTTAGCCAGAGGCGATGGTGCAGAACGCGTTTACATCGTTGAACCCAGCGGCAGTTTTGAGGATGACCCCAATGTCACCAATAAAAAGTTTCCCGGCAACCCGACTCGTTCTTATCGCACCACGGAACCGTTGAAAATCATTGGGGAAGTAACAGACTGGCAAAGACAAACGCCTGAGCAATTACAACAATGGCGGGAAAAATTAGCCAATAATAAAGGGGAAATCATTAATTAAATGATTGGGAAGAGATCCTGTCAATATTTATGATAATCTGTTTAAAGTCCGGGTACAAAGTTTTATTAAATGTTATGAATTTTCTTCGGTAGCCTTTCGGCACCATCGACGATTCTTCCCTGAAGTCCATTAATATTACATTTTTTTTAAAATTAGCCTCGAAGATTCAAATCGAAATTAAGTAAAGAATGGCGGAGGAATCCAATAATAATCAGTGAAGATCAATGTTTCCAAGTAATTAAGGTATGGTTAGTCCAGGATTAGTAAGCGCTGATTTTTGAAAAAAGTCAAAGCCTTCCTCTAAGGGAAAGCTTTTTAAGATTGGAATCAGTAAAAATATTGAAAGGCTACATTTTAAATTATGCAGAACAGCATAACCCGGTTCTTGAATCACATATTCCAATAAACGGAGACCCGTCAACAGTACTGGTGCATACACATCTTACTTCACATCCTGTAAAAGGTAAAATAGTGTTGGCGGCTCCTCTTACATTCTTTAAATCTTGTCTTGAAATCTTTTTTAAATTTTTCATGATATTATATGGTTTAGTTATTTGTTCCTTTGCCATACAAAAATGAATTACTTTCTATTCAAAACAAAGCTCCGATTCATAAGTGTTGATGTTTTTTTAATAAGTGTAATTTTTATAAGCTCATAATTAAGTGCTGTAAAAGATAATTCTCCTTTTTCTCTTGTATTTCAGAATGAAGATGTACTAATTCAATTAAGTTTGACCATAAAATCAAACTGTCAGCAGAAATTCTGCTGACAGTTTTTTTGAAAGTAAAAAATGTAAAATTAATATCCTTCGTTCTGAACCAGATATCCGGGAACACTTGATGCTCCGTCAATTGTCGATTGCGGAATCGGGAAGAGTCTTTTTCGTACATCAGCATTTGTTTTAGATGTATAGGTATCTTCATAATGACCAAACCGGATCATATCTGTTCTTCTGGAATATTCCCAGTAAAACTCAAAACCTCTTTCTCTGTATAAAAGATCCAGATTCATTGTTGTCAGTGCAGGAGGAGTAACGTTTGGCCTGGCTGTTCTAGAGGCTCTAACGAGATTAACATCCGATAAAGCTGCTCCTGCATTTCCTTTTCTTAACTGGGCTTCTGCTCTCATTAGATAAATATCCGCTAAGCGTAAAAGAACAATGTCTGCATTTCCTCTGTTTCTTCCTGTATCTGAAGTTCTGCTGAACTGGTATTTTGAAACTCGATATCCATCGGTGTAATCTTTATTGTTTGGATTTTCTAAATCGATATCCAGCGTGTGATTTACGTAGCTTACAAATCCATTTCTCTGCTCTATGATAGGATAAATTTTATATTGTCCGTTCAGGGTTTGGAAAGGTTGTCCATTTGAGGCGTTTCGCAATCCCCATTGAACTCCTCTCTGAATTCCTCTGTTAATTTCATAAGTAGCACCATTCACAAGGAAATAATGATTCGCATCATTTGCAGGAGTCACTCCGGTTAGATTCTGTAAATTTGTCGGAACAGTAAAGTTCTCTTTATAAAATCTGGCATCTGCCTGAGCCGGATCAGTGCTTCCGTAAGCCTGAACCCATGTCTTATAAAAATCAGAAGTTATCGCAGGCCCATCTGTTCCGTTGGCTTTAGGGAATGCAGCTAAAGGATATTGACTTCCTGACAAAGACCAATAACCTAATCTGTTGTGTGATGTGTTAAGGTCTTGACGTTGGTCAATCGCAAAAATTAATTCTTTGTTTGAATGGTTATTGTCGTCAAATATGGCAAAATATTCTGCGGATAAACTAAATAATCCGCTATTGATAACTTTGTTAGTATATTCAATTACCTTATCCATATCTCCCGCTGCAAAAGAAGGCGTTCCGTAAGGGTTTCTGTAAACTGCTGCATTAAGGTAAAGCTGCGCTAAAAATCCGTTTACCGCTGCTTGGGAAACCCTTCCAGGGCCTTTTGTGTTGTCAAGGTCATTGACAACAGCTAAAAATTCACTTTCAATATAAGAAACAGCTTCCTGTTTTCTTAAAATTTCAGAGTTTTGTCCGGTGTTATCTTTTTTGAATGCAATTCCCCAATAATCAAGTATTAACATATTGTAATAAGCTCTCAAAGCACGCATTTCAGCAACAGCTTTAGCTGCATTGGGATTTGTTGCAGCAATGGGTTGTAGCTTTTCGATGGCTGTTACAGTTCTTGAAAGCATTAATCTCATTGCATCCCAGGTTTGTTGTACAACGACGTTTGTAGTGGTAGTGGTGTGTTGATGAAGCTCGATGTATTTTCCGCCATCATACCAGTCGTTTCCACTTCCTCTTGGAGGAAGAATGGCCTGGTCTGAACTGATCAGCTGAAGCCCATAATTTTTGGTATGGGTAAATGCATCTGAAAGCGGACCGTAAGCCGGAGCGATGAAAGATTCAACAGGGGTTGTTGTTTGTGCATCAAGTGATTCATCGATAACCAATTCTTCAAGATCTGTACATCCTACAAGTGCCAAAACACTTAAACTAAAAATAGAGGTTAAAAATTTATTTTTCATTTTTTTCTTTTAAATAATTAATTAAAATGCTACGTTTACACCAAATACAAAGCTTCTGGCTTTAGGATAAGTAACGTAATCAATTCCGAAAGACTGAATCCCACCCTGAGATAAACCGGTATTGATTTCAGGATCGAAACCTGAATATTTTGTAATCACGAATAAATTTTGAGCTGTTACTGAGAATCTGATGTTTCTGATATGCTCACCAATTCCCAGGATTTTCGGATTGAGATTATAACCTAAAGTCGCATTATTCAATCTGAAAAAATCTCCTTTTTCAAGGTATCTTGTTGAAATTACATTCGTATTGTTTACACTTTCATTAGGAAATTGCGTGGCGGCATCTGTTGTATTATGAGACAATCCCAGTCTACCTCTCGAAAATAACGTAGAAGCAGTATTGTTATAAATCATATTGCCTGCAACTCCGTTGAAATTTAATCCTAAATCGAAGTTTTTGTAAGCTGCTTTCAGATAAAGATTATAAGTGAAATCTGGTAATGCACTTCCTGCAGCAACTCTGTCGTTGTCTGTGATAATTCCATCTCCGTTTACGTCTCTGAAGATATTGGTGCCGTTTTCGCTTAATCCTACAAATTCCCTTACATAGAAAGTTCCGATTGGTTCATTATTAATGTATCCATTAATAACTGCATTGGTTGTTCCCGGTCCCTGGGCCTCTCCTGTGGAAATTACTTTGTATGGAGAATTTTTTACTTCATTTTTAATAAGAGAAGCATTTCCTCCAATGCTGTATGTAAATGCTTTATTCGGATTGCTGTTGTAGTTTAATGAAATTTCCCAGCCAGTATTGTTGATCTGCATATTGGGGATATTCTTCCACATTGTTGGAGCTGGTTCTATAGGATCCACAGTATTTATTACCGAAATAATGTTATCAGAAATTTTTCTAAAGAAATCGACAGTACCCGTTAATCTATTATTTAAAATTCCAAAATCTAATCCAATATTGGTTTGTGTCGTTACCTCCCATTGTAGATCCGGGTTGTCAGCCCTTACCAAATATACTCCTATAGGATAATTTCCACTGTCATTTAAAGGATAAGTGGCTTGTGCAGTTCCGCTGGCATCGGCCTGGTAGCTTTTTTTTGTTACCTTACCCGGGATTTCTTGATTTCCCGTTTTACCCCAGCTTGCTCTTAATTTTAGATTGTTGATTGGCTCTACATCCGAAAGAAATGTTTCCTTGCTGATGTTCCATCCTGCTGCGACTGACGGAAATATTCCGTATTTATTATTCGCTCCGAACTTAGAAGATCCATCAGCTCTTAAAGTTGCCGTTAAAAGATATTTATCCTGAAAATCATAATTTATCCTTCCAAACCAAGACTGTAGTTCATTTTTATTAGCAATAACAGACGTTGTTTGATTCGTTGCCCCTGCGGCAGGAATCTGATATTGCGGCTCGATTCCGTTGATTGGAAAGTTCTGATAATACCATCCTCTCGATGTTAACATTAACTTTTGATAAGAATGTCCTGCCATTACATTAAAATCGTGACTGTTGATTTTAAATTTATACGTTAACGTATTTTCTAAAAGAGTATTGTTATTTGAATAATTGCTTAGGTTTAAAGTTCCGATCTCTAAAGGAATGGCATGCGGAATATTCTGGATAACTCTTTCCGCTGTAGAATAATCAACCCCTAGATTTAGCTTATAAGTCAATCCTTTAATAATTTCTACAGAAGGAGAAATGTTGGCTAAAATTCTGTTATTTGTAGTAAAATCCTTGTAAATCTCACGACGAATTAATGGGTTAAAAGCCCCATTATTAAAGACAGTAGTTGGTGCCCCATCTGTATATGAAGGATACGTCGGATTCCATGTAAGCATATTGGAAACGACATCTGTTGAATTCGGTCTGTTATTTTCGGTTCTTGTCCCGTTTAGATTGAAGTGTATATTTACTCTTCCGTTAAACGCTTTTTGTGAAACATTGATACGACCGGAGTATCTTTTTAGATTACTGTTGTGAAGAATTCCTTCCTGATCTTCATATCCTAAAGCAGCATAATAATTTGAAGTATCTGTCGCTCCTGCTGCTGAAAAATTTACATTTTTAGAAACAGCTGTCCTTGTCAATTCATCCTGCCAATCAGTATTTCCTCCCATATCATCCAATTTTCCTCCGGCCGCAGTTACCTGTCTTCTGAATTCGTCTGCCCCGAAAACATTCATTTTGTTGGCAAGATTGGAAATCGTAAGATTAGAAGAAAGATTCATCTGGGTTCTACCCTTTTTACCTTTTTTAGTAGTGATGATAATCACTCCATTTGCTCCTCTTGCTCCATAGATTGCAGCTGCGGAAGCATCTTTCAAAATATCCAATGATTCAATATCATCGGGATTAATGAAGTTCATCGGGTTGTTAGCTGTTCCGGTGTTGCTGTTATCGATTACAAACCCGTCGATAACGTAAAGTGGGGTCGTTCCTGAACGTAAGCTTCCGACTCCTCTGATGATAATATTTTGGTTAGCTCCCGGTTCACCACTTACATTCGCAACATTTACTCCGGCAACTTTTCCCTGCAACAATTGACCGACATTAGCAACCATTCCTTTATTAAAATCTTCGCTTTTTACAGAACCTACAGCTCCGGTTACATCTGATTTTTTTTGGCTTCCGTATCCTATCATCACCACTTCTTCAATCTCAGAAATTTTACTTTTAAGTGTTACAGGATAATTCGTACGGTTGTCTACAGTTATTCTCTGTGTATGATTATCTAAAGAAAACTCTAAAATATTTCCTTTTTCTGCATTGATGATAAAATTACCTAAGGAGTCTGTGATTGCTGTAGTCTGATTTTGAATATTGACCACTCTCACATGGTGCACCGGGTTACTCTTTTCATCCTGTACAGTTCCGGAAATCTGTTGTTGCGCATATGTAAAACTAACACAACTCATCAGAACTGTCGGTACCAAGTAAATACGTTTCATTCTTTTTTTCTGCAAAATTAGCTTCCCAAAAGACCAAAATATATTAATCAGCCTTTAACAAATGAACATTAAAAAGTTAAGATAATATGTAATTTATTATCGAAAATTAAATTTACATAAACTTTTATAACAGCCTCGTTTTTAAGGATCTCAAAACCAAAATAATAGCCGTTAACATTGTACTGTCAGATTTAACTCTATTTTTTCAAATATACTTTGTATGTAATTTTGTACACTGATTTTACATTAATTATAATTATAAAAAATTCAGTCATTATGAAATTTACATACACAATTAATAAAGCAAAAAAAACACTGCTATTATTTTTTCTTTTTTCTACATTATTAATTGAAGCGCAAACACAAAAACCTTTAAATATCATTTTTATGATTGGTGATGGAATGGGCGTTTCACAGGTTACATCTGCATTCTATTTTGGAAGTTCAGAACCTAATTTTCAAAAATTTGAAATTGTAGGTCTGTCTGAAACATCTTCAACCAGCGATTGGGTTACAGATTCCGCTGCCGGAGCTACCGCTTTATCAACAGGTGAAAAAACGTACAAACGTGCGATTGGCGTAAATAAAGATTCAATAGCACTTCCAACGATATTGGAACAGCTGCAGAAAAAAAATTATCAGACAGGATTAGTAAGTCTTACCAGCATTACTCATGCAACACCTGCTTCTTACTACGCTCATGTAAAAGACAGAGATCTCCACGAAGATATTGCGCTTGACCTTGTAAAAGCAAATGTCAATTTTTTAGCAGGCGGCGGTTTAAAATTTTTCAATAAAAGAAAAGATGGAAAAAATCTTTTAAATGAATTTAAAAAGCTCAATTATAATATAGACACTCTGAAACTTTCAAAACCTATTCAAAATAAAAACAATTTTTATCTTTTGGCCCAGGACGAGCTCCCGAATAAAATTCAGGGAAGAGGAGATTTTCTCCCTGAAGCTACACAAACCGCTTTAGATTACTTATCTAAAAACAAAAAACCTTTCTTTTTAATGGTGGAAGGTTCATTTATCGATTGGGGCGGTCATGCAAAAGATGGTGAAATGATGGTAAAAGAAGTGTTAGACTTCGATAAAACTATCGGTGTGGTGATGGAGTTCATCAAAAACAACCCGAATACATTGTTGGTAGTCACAGCAGATCACGAAACAGGTGGTGCAAGCATCGGAAAATTCATGGAAAAAGATTCAACAGGAAAAGAGAAGAACATCAAAGACAAAGTGCAGGTGAATTTCATCGATAATCAACACACTGCAGCTTTAGTTCCCGTTTTTGCGATGGGGAAAAACCAGGAGCTTTTCTCTGGCGTATACCCTAATAACACAATCTATCACAAGCTTGCTGAAGCTTTGAAAAAAAACGGAACCACTATTAAATAATTTGAATTTTACTGAAATATTATGTGCTTATATTTAAAAAAAATAACAGGTTTTGTAACTCTTTTTTTTGCTGCAACTGTTTTCGGTCAAACTCCAAAAGTACACTCTCATAATGATTATGAACAGAATATCCCATTTTGGTATGCTTTAGGTTCTGATGCAAATTCTATTGAAGTGGATGTTTTTCTTGAAAACAACGAACTTTTTGTAGCCCACCACAAAAAAGACATTACCAATGAACGAACATTTGAAAGTTTATATCTGAATCCTATTGATAAGGCATTAGGAATGAATATGATCAGACAGGAATCTCTACAGATTTTGATTGATATTAAAACAGATGCTAAAACCACTTTAAACCAGATTGTCAAATCGATTCAGAAATATCCGGCCATTACAGCTCAAAAAAAAGTATATTTTGTTATTTCAGGGAATCAGCCAAAACCGGAAGAATATACTTCTTATCCCGAATTTATTTTATTTGATTATCAAAAACTGGATAATTTAACAGCAGATCAATGGAATAAAGTTGCTTTGCTTAGCTTAAGCTTTCCGCAATATTCTAAATGGAACGGTAAAGGAGGCTTAACGGAAGAAGATGTACCGAAAGTAACCGCAGTCATCAAAAAAGCAAAATCATTTGGAAAACCATTCAGGTTCTGGGCGATTCCCGACGGGAAAACTTCCTGGGAATTTTTCGCAAACAACGGTGTTGATTTTATTAATACAGATCATCCGAAAGAATGCGTGGAATATGTAAGTTCTTTGGAGAAAAGAACTTTTAAGAATAATCTGTTTTCAAAAGTTTATCAGCCTACATTTTCCTATCTGAACAAAAATATTCCTGTGAAAAATGTTATTTTATTAATCGGTGACGGAAATGGTCTTTCACAAATTTCTTCATCCGTTTTAGCCAATAAAGGACAGTTAACCTTAACGCAGTTGAAAAATATAGGTTTAATTAAGACTAATTCGACTGATAATTTTACTACAGATTCTGCAGCAGGAGCAACTGCTTTTGCAACAGGAAAAAAAACAAAAAACAGATTTATCGGAGTAGATTCTGAGGGGCAAAAAACGGCAAACCTTACTGAAATTCTATCAGAAAAAGGGTTCAGCACCGGAATTATTACGACTGACGAAATTGTGGGAGCAACACCTTCTGCGTTTTATGCTCATCAAAAAGACCGTGGTATGGAAAAGGAAATTGCCGAAGATTTGCCAAAATCAAAACTTAACTTTTTTGCAGCGGGCGGAAAATCTAAAGTTTCCGGCCTGCATGATTTTAAATTAGCAGAAAGTCCAAAAGAGGTTACAGAAAGTAAATCTAACCGTTTGGCGTACTATCTTTCAGACAACGGTGTTCCACAAGTTCTGAAAGGTCGCGGGAATCTTTTGGCTGAAACAGTAGAAAGTGGACTGCAATTTTTAAAAAGTAAGAAAAAACCATTCTTCATCATGATTGAGGGGGCGCAAATTGACAGCGGCGGTCACAGCAATAGTGTAGGAACCATCGTTACTGAAGGTATTGATTTTGACAGGGCAGTTACAAAAGCAGTACAGTTTGCAGATCAGAACCCCGGAACTTTGGTAATAGTTACTGCAGATCACGAGACGGGAGGTTTTAGTATTCCTCATGGCGATCTGAAAACAAGCACTATTGAAGGTGATTTCACGACAGACGATCACTCAGCTACATTAATTCCTGTATTTTCCTATGGTTCAGGTTCAGAGATTTTCACGGGAGTATACGAAAACAATGAGATTTTCCATAAAATATTGAACGTTTTGAAAGTAAATTAGTTTTATAATTATTTTTTCTAAAAATACGTACAGCTTTGAAAAAACATTTTTCTATTCATCTACTGGTCGCTTTACTGCTTTCGCCAAGCGTATTTGCGCAACAGAAAGCCATTCAAATAGCTTTTTTGGCAGATGTTCATTTTCAGGATCTTTACGAGTTCGTAATTTCTGATAATGGGTCTACACTTAACCAGAAACTTCATTTAGCTATCTTGCTCCTTATAATATCAAAAGTAATATGGAGTATAAATATTCTGTGCCAAAAAAGATAGCAATTCCATTTTGGTCTGTGCCTTTATATTTCCCAAATAGACGGTCAACATAAAGACAAAGCCAATGCTTCCTATGTTATAATAGGATTTTTTCATAGTTTTGTATGGGTTTTTTAATTAAACTCCTTGATAAACTTTAGCTCTTTCCCGAATGTTTTAGTCGACTTGGGAAAGGGCTTCTTTATTATTAAGGATGATGTTTATTTCATTTCTTCTGTTTCTGTAAAATATCTCGTGTTGATTTGACTTTCAAAATGCCCTTCAGCAAACCGCATAAAATATGTAACCAGCAACCAAAAGGCACTGAAAGTCTTAATTAATATGAATGAAAATTGTGTCCAAGTAAGCTTTATTCAAAGCCGCAATAGGTTGTACCCTCCTATTGTATCCTGTAATCTGATACTATATTTTAGGAAGCGGGCTTAGATTTTTAGCGACTGCGGGCAACATTAGGAAAATAAAGCGTGGAACTCACTACATCATCGCTTGTACTAGAGGCATCGCCAAACACCTTGCAACAAACTCCGTAAGTAAGCCCACGCCTAGGTCGTGAGCTACTTTACTTATGGTCTCGTTGCGTTTGTTTGAAAATTGGCGATTTTCTAGTACGAGATTCTAAGCAATAGCTTCTATTATTAAATTTGAAGTATCGCAAAATTACTTTAATAAGTAATCTTTTCCAAATTTAATAAAATTTATTAAATACAGGACTATAGTCCTTAGTTTTTTATTTTGAATTTGCATCAATTTGTATTTATGCACGATTCACTAGACGAAATTGAACGTTACGTTATTGCGAAAGTTAAAGATATTAGGGAACAAAGAGGTATAAGTCAAACTTCTTTATCCTTAGCTATTGGAAAGAGCACAAGTTATATTTCTGATATAGAAGCACATTCCAAAACAGCAAAGTATAACATTAAAAGTTTAAATCTGATTGCTATTGCTCTCGGATGTTCAATGAAGGATTTTTTACCCGATGAGCCTATACATGAGAAGAAATACGATTTTATCAAAGAAATTGAAATCAACAAAAAATCCTGACGAAAGTTGGGATTTTACTTTTGTGCACTCGGCATTAGACAATACAAAATATAGAAATAATAGAAATAAAATTTTCAAGCAAAATAATCTAAAAAAACAAGTATGTACTCTCATTCAGCGAACGAAATATTATCCAAAGGTATTCTTAAAAATGATGAAATTTTTAATTTTGAATTTTCACCTTATTGCGAACAATTCCAAAAGATTTACAAAAATCTTTATCAAATACTACAGTATGAATCAGAGAAATATAATATTTCAAATTGCTTTTTACTGTACTTAAATGATCGTAGTTTTAATGCTAAAGCTGGCAAAATAAATGATACAAGTATTATCTTAATCAACTGTGGAATAATTTTTTGGCAAATCAAAAACACCACAGAGAATGAACAATTAAGAAAATACAACACAAATTACAATAATATTTTTTCAAAAATTCAACTTTTGAAGTTTGAAGAATTATCTCTCCAATTGAATATTTTATTTACCTTCTACCACGAATTTGCACATATTCTACAAAAATCAGAAAGTCTGATGTTTTGGAATTCTGAGAAAAATGATAATAAACCTTTTTCTTTCGAGAGACACAGTTTAGAAATAGATGCAGACACTTTTAGTGCAATTCATATCGCAAGAAGCATCATTGATTATTATGAAAAAAATTTTAAACAATTTGGAATTAAAGTACTTGAAGAAATAACTATAATTCTATGTTCTAATTTATTTTTTTACATATCCTCATTTGGGCAATCAGATTCAGATTTGTATTATTTTGAAAATTCACACCCTCATCCTTACATTAGAATTATGAGAATTTTATTTACAATTGGAAAATATTATGAAGACGACATACAAATAAACATTAATAAAAACTATATTGTAGGAAAAATAATTGATGAAATTTTTGACCTTCAATATTCACAAAACATAAATAATTTACCAAAGTTTAAGGATGAATTTTCGAAAAATTATGAGAATATATATGATTATCTTAAAAAAATATCAAATTATGAAGAAACTAAAATAAATTCAGCAATTGCTATTTATAACAGATTTGCCGAATGAATAATATTGCCAAACATTTTACAGATATAACGAAAAATCAAATATTTGATTATACCTTTTTCAAAATTAGGATTTTGTCTTTACCTAATTTCTTTATTGCTAAGCTCCTGAGATTACTGAATCATCTTTTCTTTTTATTTCAATTTGTATTTCTTGACAAATTCTAATTGAAGGAGTGATAATCTAAATAAATTTGAGAAACAAAAGCAGGTAATGATTACAGCACAGGTCAAAAATATATTTTATTTCATCGATTTTTTATATTCGAATATAACACATTTCAATAAACAAAAACCATTGTTGGATCAGATCGATGATATTAGAAAGAAATATTATGATTTGGATCCTAAAACAAATTTTGAGCATAAATTTGAAAGAGAATTAATAGCTGAAGAAGGAGAAATGCTTGTCAATACCTTTTGGAATAACTGCAAAAATTTAATAAACGAAAAAATAAGTAGTTTAAAGATAACCGATTTATCTAATATTGGTAACAATCATTTTTACAATATAGGTGAACTCGTTATACTTGTGGAAACTCAAAAATATGATAAGGAAGATGTAAAATTAATCTTAGATGCAAAATGTAAATATGTATCTATTCTAGAAAACCTACAGTTAAGCTTAGATAATTTTTTACCGTACGACCTTGTTAGAGATTTTCATGAAACTTTGTATGACTGTTTCAAGCCATTTCTGACTTCTGACGACAAAATTAAAATTGAGAAAAGTAAACAAATCCAGGTTAATAGACATCAAATTACTATCGAAACTTTAGATGAAAAAGGAATCAGGAACGCTGTAAATAAATTACGAGGTAAACCGATTGAATTCGAAGTAGATAATTGGGTAATAAACGACGGAAATATTTTTGAAATGACTGAAGATTGTAGCCTATCATTTTTTGCAATTCAAACGGAGGTACTGAAACAGTTTAAAGCAAACAGCACGGGCAAATTCCAAGATTTTATAACCTACGGGATTGATATTTCGAAATTAATAACAGGAACTGATGGATTATCCATAGAAAAAATTTTTAAGGAGTTTTTGGATCTAGAAATTAACTCTGAAAAATTAGAATATCCCATGACCGTAAGTATTATACTGGATTATTTAAAGATTGGGTTATTAAAAATGTATTTAGAAAATACATACAATTCATTTCTTCATATTGAAAAGTATATTGAGAAATACAATGAATTAAGAAATAATTTTACTAATACAAATATTGACACTGATGAAAATGATTTTATTAAAAATGAATTGAAAAGATGTTTATCTTTTTTGCAAGAATTAAAAAAGCCTGTTTATAATGAGATTTCAATATTGGGTGATACAAAGGATGAATTTTGTAGTTTCAAAAAACACTTTTCAAATACTATAGATAAAAGACAATCTTTTCTGAATAAAAAATTACTGGAGTTTGAAAATTTGTTGGAATCTGAAAAATATGAACGATCTATAAAAATATTAAAAAAATTTACAGAAGCTGACATCGAAAGAATAGTATTTGCTAAACAGATCGGAATTAAGCCAGGAGATGGATACTCGCAAATCCCTGAACCACAAAATAGAGCGGAAGCAATTGATAGATTTAAGAGATATGATACCCAAAAAAGATTTGAAGTTCTAAAAGTAATTTTTGAAAAAAAATACGGAAGTAATGAAGATTACAAAATAATTGAAGATGAGTTAAAATCAATTTATAAATTTATAGAGGAGGCAAACAAATTATCAATTATTGATGCTTTTAAGAACAAAGATAAATCAGAATATTTGGAATACTTACGATTAGCAAATGATTTTTATGAGAGTTCTGATTTACCATTCCTAAATTATTACACCTATTTTAATTATGGTCAGGAAAATAATTCATTGCTGATTTATGCAAAATACTTTCTTTATAAAAAATGGCTAGAAGAGAAAAAAGGTATTCATAATAATGCCAAGTCATATAGCTCTTTAAAAACTTTAAGTAAGGAAGAAAACGAAAATTATAAAAGTTTTACTAAAATTTTAAATAAAATATATGAAGACAATTTTGACTACAAACAAAACCTCGATTATACTACAATAACAAAAGATACTATCAGCGAGATTAAGGAAAAACTTTTCGAATTACAAAATAATGAACAAAGAATTGGCTTTTTAAAGATGGTTTTCAAAGGTTTTTTTGACGATGGCAAAGATTATCATTTGTACAATGTAAGTAAATTAGAACATATATTTGAGGATATTCCTTTCAAAGAAAGGGAATACTCAGCGGATCAATTTAATTTTATTTATGAGTGTTTATTATGTTTAAGAAGCATCGTTACTGCTATTTCAGAAGAATCATTGGTTTACAACATAGATTTTAGTGATGTAATGAATTGGTCTTGGCGACATAGCGAAAACGGGAAAAAAAATCCATTTACTGTATTTGTTTATTACATAAAAGGTGATGACGAGAAAGGTTCTAACCTAACTATTGATAAAACTGAGCAACAAAAAACAAAATCACAACTACTAAGCGAGAATCTACGTGCGTATGGATTTTTTGATCTTGAAAAATTAAAAAATCTTTCAGATAAAAATAAAAATATTTTGATTCAGTTACTGACCGAAAATAAGTTACCATATGTAGTAGCGATGCTCGATTATCTTGACTATTTTATTTACCTTGAAAAGAATCATTTTAAGAGCAAATATAAATTATATATTGAGGTTTCTGGATGGTTCAACAGTGACAAGGATGGCAGAGCTATCAAAGGTAATATTAGCAGTCTTTTGAACAATTCAACAGAAAATAAATCCCGTTACACCGCTTTTAAACATAAAGAAAGAGTAACTAGGGACTATGGAGAGCTATTATAGGGAGTACGCCCTTATTGTTGCCCCTAAATGCCCCCGCTAACATTGCAAAGTATAACAATAAATACTTTGTAAAATGAAAGAATTAAAATCTGAACAGTTATTTAGCTCAGAACTTCTATTTAGGAAAGAATTCAACAAACAAGAATTTCTGCAATTTAAAAGCAATAATCGCTTTAGATATTTTGAAAGTGAATTGCAATTACTATTTCAATATTTGCAAAATCATATTGCAACTGCTTCTATGATAACCGAGGCAACTGGAATTCCTCAAAAGAATATTTGCAGGTATAAAAGGCAATTAGAAAAAGCTGGGAAACTTTGGGAAGTGGAGAAGAAGAAATGCAGGGAAACAGGATTTGAAGCTTGGTATATTACCACAAATCCAACATATGTCTCCAGTTCTAAGCAATTAAGTCTATTTTAAAAGTTTGAATAAATAAATTTTGTGAAAAATTCTTGATTTCAAATTTTGAAATAAATTTACAACTAAATGATCAAAGTATATTGCGAGATCAAATTTTCACATCTGACCAAACAATCAATAATAGAAAGATAATTATATAATATATGACTAAAGAAGAATTAAATAAAGAGCTTGACTCAGAAGAATATAAGGCAGAACTAGACAGGCATTATGTCCTGCGAAGCTCAATGATACAATGTTTATTGTTTTGTTATCATAATTCTACAAGAGATGGAATAAGTCAGGAAAGAAATTTCTTTTTGAGAATGATTGACGACATTTCGCAAAGCATTATATCTATTAATATTTTGGCGAAAGAAGGAGTATCAAATACTTGTTTGAGGGAGTTACGATATTTAATTGAAGTTGGTATTAAAAGTTGCTTTATTGTAACAAATTCTAACAAAGAGACATTTGTTGAGCAGGTAAATGAATACGAAAAATTATTAAACTCCTCCAATATCAATCAAATTAACACATTGAATTTTTACTATCTCGAAAATTGTAGTGAGGATTTTAAAACAGAAGTAAAAAAACTATACGGCTTTTTATCAAAATATACTCATGCTAGTTCTCATCAGCTATTGGAGAGGTTAGCAAGAAATAGTACGGGCAGGGCAATAGGTTATGAAGGAACTCATGAACTAAATGAATTAAACAATACGATAGAAAAAGTTTATTCAGTCGTCATTGTTTTAATTTTTCATTCAGTCGCTCAATATGTTCCTGGAGACTTTTTGGTGGAGGAAAATGGAAAAACAATTGATTGGTATTTTACAAAATCTAAATATGTTTCATTAATTGATGAGAAGTTTGATTATAAACATGAAAGACAGCGAATCCTTAAAGAACTGGCTGATGAGCGGAAAAGAAGAATTACATTTTGAAATAATTTGTAAATGCTTTTTTACAACTAATCAATTTGATAGTATTTTTCTAAACTATCAAGACTTTTTTCAGTTAAATTTTTTAATTCAAATCCTATATACATAATCTATTTAATAATTCTCATATTACACTCGCATTTTTCTTTTTCATTTTGTTTTTTTAAATCAGTATTAAACATAGAATGATTTAATAGAAGAACAAGCACTATTAATAATCCATAAACTGAAATAATTGTCCGGCCAACGAAGCAAGCCCAAAATTTACATGTATACTCATCTGAAATAAAATAAGTTGCTATAAATGTTGAAATTAAAATTAAAACAACTGGAGTTAATATTTTGTTAAATGCAGATTCAAAATATAAAAGCGAAATAACAATTCCAATTATACAGATGAGTACTATTGCAATTATAATTATATTTCTTTTTTTATCAGTCAAGGTGGAGTTTGAAGTAGCTCTATAATTTTTATAATTCATATCCAGAATTAGATTATTATTCGGGGTGTTAAATTGTTCTATAGTCTTAGAATAGATATAGATATATCTTCTTTCTTGTTGAAGAAAATAGGCATTTGTAAACCAAAACAAAAGAATAATAAGAATAATAATTGCGATTTCCACAGGAAAATTATAATATGAGTATTCAAATAAATAGTTTCCTTCAAGCTTATTTAAGCCAAATATTATTCCTATTAAAGTTATTGCCCATCCTTTAATAAGGAATGAATTTGTACTCATACGATTTATTGTATTTTGTACAAATTCTAAATGTTTAAGTATTTTGTCGTGCATGGTTTAGTTTATATGTATAAAAGTTCACTTTATTTTTAACCATTCTTTTAATGGGAAAAGTCTACTACTTCCGTTTTCGTCGGCGGGATAAAATACATAGTATCCTTTGGGGATGTATGCTCCTCCAATATACTGTGTTGAACCATCTTGATATTCTATCCAAGGATAAATTTTTAAATACTCAGCTCCGTAAAAAGATTGATTACTTTTATTAATAGGAAAAAGCGCAATGTTATTTATGTATTTTTCAGCATCGCCTAATCCCAATTCCCAATTACACCATTTTGAATTAATCGCATTTTGAGTTGCAACCAAAATAAACTTATCAGATGCTTTTATTTTTTCCTTTAGTTTGTGTGCTGTTTCTGCATTTGTGTAAGCAGGCATCGACGAGTCCATCCAATCAACATAAACATCAACTCCCTCATTTTTTAAAAATGCAATAACATCTTGCATAATAGAAAATTCATCATGTTTATGAGATAAAAATATCATTGGACGATTAGTATCCCGTAATGAACTTTTACTTAAGTTTATTACATTATCCGCTGAAAAGGTTCCTGTCCTATTTCGGTAGTTAGACAGTTGGTATTCTGAAATGTAACTCATATTATCTTTCTTTCTTTAATATATAATTCGATAGTTGTTTACTCTTATCGTAAGCGTTATTAATATAATAATTAGGATAATTCAAAAATTCATTTTCATCAACCATCGTTATGTATGAACCATTAAGTCTGTCATACGTGTTACAATCATTACAGTGCTTTAAAGGTGGATTTGAATTGTAATGATTTTGAGAAATAATTGGAAATAAATACTCGTTTCTAAACTGCACTTTATACAATCCATGAGTATTGACAGAATGGATTTTTAACCAATCTGTTGAACCATTAATATTCATTATAACAGCAACTACACCATTTGATCTAGAGGTTATATCACCCCGTTTATAATTATGTAATGAATATTCAATTTCCCAATCAATCCATTTACTTGATATCATTGTAGGAGAAATAATTACTATTGTTACAGAAGTACTGAAAATCATATCTTTAAGATACTCTTTAATTCTTTCAGTAGTGCTATCTGATAGATCTGGACTATTTGATGTTTCTCCACGATAGAACTTCGCATCTTCTCCTAATTTTTCAAGAATTTTGTTTCTCAATTCTTGTGCTTCATCGTATTTGTATGATATAAAAGTTTTTTTTGCCATAATATTATGAATAATTACTTCTTACTCTTATTGCTCTTTCCACTAAGTCCGATATATTATTTTTTATATCATCATAAGCATATTCGCTAGAAATATAAGATGTTTCGAAAATAGGAATATGACTTGAGAGAGGATTTTTACCTTTACTACACTGCTTACCATTTACATCTTTTAGGCGATCTACATAAATCCCACAAACTGCTTTACCAAGTTCCCATGCGCGATTAATTTCGTAAGTCACCCATTTTCTTTCACTTGTTTTCTCTCCAATCAAAACTACAAGACAAGATTTATCCCTAAGATTATTTTCAATCCAAGCTTTAATAGTTTCGTCGCTTTTATATTTAACTTCTTCCCACTTATTACCGTTTACTTGTTTATCACCTTCAACCGTCCCAATATTACGAACTTGTCCAGCACGCCAATTATCATTATCAAAATGAAAACTATAAAATACTTTTCTTGCCATAATTATTAAATTTCATCAATTAAATATTTTTGGAACAATGACATATATCCATAATCTTTTAGAAATCTTTCATTTTTTTCTCGTGTACCATCAGAAAGATTATCATAAACTATTTTTGTCGCTGCACCTGTACTAGCTATTGGGATAACTAAAGCTTCGGGATGTTTTTCTATAAACATTCTATATTCAACCTCAATACCATCCATCCCACCAATGAAAACTGCAGCTGCAAAATCGTTCTTATGCAACATCTCTTCCCTCATAAACTGAATACTGCTGTGTACATCGCCTTTATTATTAGTAAACATTATATTACTAAATTTCTCATTATCCTCAGGAAACTTATCCTTAAAGAATAATGATTGATAAATCTTTACATGTTCAGAAATTTCTTTTTTAAGTTCTTGAAAAAGAGCTTCTTTTTGTTCTTCTGAATCTAAAATTTTATAAGCTTCTTTTTCATCCAATCTATTTTGAATAATTCTTTCAATTACATAATAAATTAATGGGGTAATTGATGGATGCCCTCCCCAAATTATTCTGTGCTTACCTAACACTAAACTTGCTAAAGCGATTACAGCATCTCTAATTGCAATAATATCTGCTGTATCATAATATTTTGCATGCCTTTCAGGCAACGGGATGCTGGCTGATAAAAATATATTTTTCATAATAAATCTATTTTGAAAATTCCTTGTTAAAATCTAATTTCTTTAATGTTTTTATTTCTAAATAATTATTTAACCAATCTAAGTGTTCTAACCAATAATTCCTTATTGACATTTCGTCATAGATTAATGTAATTGATTCGATTTGTCGACTTTCAATTTTTTCAATTAGTTTCTGAGAATTATGGCAATTTATTGATTGTGGAATTCCTATTGTAGGAATATATACTTTTGACTTTCCATTTGGCAATATCTGTGTAATATACCTACTATACTGTAGATTAACCTCTTGCTTATTGTCACTTGCTGCCTGTGTAAAATCAGTAATTAAAGCATCTTGTCTCGACGCTAGATTTCTAGCTCGAGAACTTTCAACCAAATTTAAAATTTCTGGAAGAATATCTTTGTTTAATCTTCCTTTTGTTAAATCTGAAAATAATGGTTTGTCGAAATTTGAATCATTTAATCGTAGAGAAAAAGCTAGATGTGAAAAGTCTTCAAAATCACAATTAGGCCATAATAAATGAACTATTCCAATTCTTTTAACATGTGCTTTATCCAATTCTTGCTTGCACCAATCACTTTTTAAGAAATCTTTTGTATTTAACATTAATATCAAATCGCAATCTGTCATTCTATGCCAAAGCTCTTCTTGAAACTCTTCTCCTTTATCAATAGAGTGCGTATCAATAAATACATCAAAATTATTCTTTTCCAAAAACTCATATAGTTGAATAGCAATATTACTAGACTCAGATCTTTTGTAAGAGATGAAAAGCTTTCTATTTTTACGAAGAAGTTCAAATCCTTCCAAAATAATATTACTTATCTTAAGAACGTTATCATTAAAAGTTACACCATTTTGATTTGATAAAAAATCAGGAATTTCATCTGTAAAACTTTTATCAAATACTGGAAGGATTATATTACCATCTAACTTTTGTTTTTCAAGAATTTCTTTTTGACTATCAGTGAATTCATTTTTATGACCTGCATAAATTACAAAAGCAGGTTGTCCTCCCGAATATTCATCAATATTATTCTCAGGAATAATTTTTAATAAATCTACAACAAGCTTTAGCTCGTCAAAAGATTTTCGTAACTGTAATTGCAGAGATTCAAATAGTTTTTCATTTTCACCAATAAGAACTAGTTGGTATTTATATTTCATAATTAATGTTTTATTTTCTTTTATAACTTTTCGATTAAAATATTTTTTAAACCTTTGTAATCGTATAGATTATCTAAAGCATTTTCTGGAGAAATATAATAATTATTTATCCACTCTTCAAATTCGTAAGAATTCACATCAGTCAGATGACTAAGTTCCAACTCATAAGAGATTTGCAAATCCCTGCTCCCTGATTCATTTAAAGAAACATAACCCTTCTCAAAGTCGCTGAACATTGCTGTTCTTCTAAACAATCGCTCAGGCGTAATTTTATTTATTATTTTACTGGTTTCAATTTCAGCAAATATCCAAGGTGAAAACGTTTCTTGTTTGATGACTTCTTTTGCTGAAATAGAATTTGGTGTATTTAAGAAGAAAAGAGCTTCACTACTATTAATTATTGAATTTAATGAATTCATCAACATCATATGGACATGAGATGTGCTGTAATTTCTTGCATCGTAATTGTAAGTTAGGCTATCTATATTTTTACAAAACTCATTATCAATTATTTTTAAAAGATCATTTGAATTTAACCAAACGTTAGAGTCTACAAAAACATTTAAATTATGCTCCTCTTTTAAGATTCCAGCTATAGTCAAAGCTAAATCTAAATCATCGTGAGAATGAGATAAAAAAATGTGATATTCATTTTTAGGGAACCATTCATTCATAATATGATTTCCACTAATAGTTTTGTTATCGATTAAATATTGTTTAAATCGCTCCTTTATCTCATTTTTTTTTGTATTTTGAATTTCACTTCCTATTTTATAATATTTATCATTGATTTGGTAGTCTTCATATTTAATATTAAATCCTCTATACATAGTTTGTTTTTATGGTTATTATTTTCTTAAAACATCTTTCGAATTCTATCCTAAACTCTTATTTTAAAGCATCTTTCAAAGATAATTAAAATTCACAATGTAATGATTACGGGTTTCCGTATTGTTTGTTTTTATTACGTCTTAATTTTAAGTAAACTAAGAAATTATTTAAAAAATATGATTTAATAATTATACAAAAAGTTTTATTCTAAGTTTCTATTACAATTAGATATTTAGGAAATACTGCTATATTTGAGCATAATAAAACTACTTCTCTATGTTAGTAGGAGAAGATTGAAGGAGTAATAAAAAAATAAGAATAGCTATGTAATATTGTATTTCTTGAGAAGAGACTCAGATTATAAAATCTAAGCCATAACTCTTCAACATAAATACTTTTTGGAACAGTATCATAATTTGTTTACCAAATTTTTCATTAATTAAAAATAATAAAGAATTTTATCTCGCCAAGACTCATAATTATTGTATTATATTTTTTATACCAACAACAACTTCTTTAAATGCGGTATCAATATCTGTTGCTACACTTAATATTTGAGCTTTAGGAGGTGCTGTATTATATACTCCTAAAGGTGATTCTTCCCAAAAACAATTTCTGACAATAATTGGAATAACTTTTACCTTTGCTGGGTTTTCATTTTCTCTTTCAATCGCTCTCTTGATCTCAATGTCCCAAATGTAATCAGTGGCTAAAAAATCATCACTTACTAAAAAAAGTATAATATCTGCTTCTTCCAATTCTTGTTTAATTTTTCCATCCCATTTTTCTCCTGGAATCAATTGTCTACAATTCCAAGTATCAATGTTACCATTTCTCTTTAAAACACTAAGGTGATTCTCTAGTTTTATAAGATATTGTGTATCTGTTTTTGAATAGGATATAAATATTTTCTTCATCTTAATTGGTGATTTTAAATAATTTTTAAATTCTTTTAAATTGTAATATTTTTCCTTATACATAAATATCCAATTCGAATCCTCTTCAGCCTTATAAATTACAGCTAATGGGATAAAATTTACTCCATCAACAGTCACCGTTTTTGTAACATCTTTATCATTACAGATATTTTCTAATGAGTTTATAACATCTTGAGAGAAACTTCCATCTACTGAGTTTTCCATTCTGTAAACATCAATATATGCTTCAGAGTTATTATCATCAACATTGCAAAATTTAACTAAAACAATCTCATCTGTTGTAATATCTTTCAGAACAATACCATTTTTCCAGTACAAGTAAGCCTCATCATTGTTAGAATCTTTAATTATATCTTGACCATATTTTTGAAAAAACTCTAATACAATATGTTTATGAATAAAATTATTAAATATAAACCTACAAATTGGTTTTTGAAATGTACTTAGAAACAATTTTATGCTTTTAGGAGGATCAGCATGCAAATATAATGGAGCGATATAACTTTTCTCCTTTGATGGGTGTTTAATAATCATTTTGAAGTGACACATAATATTTATAATATGTTCACAATCATAATCGAATGTTGACTTTCCTAAAACTTTTTTAACATGGTTTTCATCAAACTTTCCGTTTAGATGATTTAGGTTTAAAAGTACATTATAAATATCTTGTATAATATCATTTTGATTTAAAAATACAAATTCTTTTAAGGAGTCTTCTTCAGGAAAATAAAGGACTAAACCAATAGTATTTAAATATTGTGCAAAGCTCTTTATACTTATATTATTAAATAATATTCCATCAGGTAGCTTTTCTACTCCCTGTATTTCAGGTAGTTTTTTAATTTCCTTATTACAATATTTTTTAAATTCGAGTATACTTATTTTTTTATTTAGATGCCTTTCATTTTCTATTTTCTCTTTAATATATCCCCAAGTTCCTAAGAGCTCCCTATCTACTAAAGGTATTCTATCAAATAATTCAAATAATAGATTTTTATGGTTTTCTATTCCTCTTTGTGATTTCACTGATATGGACGAAAATTCGAATATTTCTGAATAAGACTCTTGCAAATCAAATTCGTTGAGAAAACCTGTATCATTTATATTATCTACTTTATTTTGCGTAATTAATACATTAGGAGGATTTTCTAAATCATTTGGGTTTTTAATCTTTTGTATATTTTTCTTTGACCATTCTTCACCAATTTGAATTTCAACATCTCGTTGATCTAAAATCTTCGTTATTCTTTGTTCATCAATGGAAAGTTTTCTATTTTTAGTATGATAAACAATCGAATTTAACCAATATTCTATGGGAAAACATTCTACATCATTAATTATTTTAGTCCCATCAGTTTGCTTTTGCTCTATTGGAATTTTTCCATATTTGTTAGAGTTTTCATTCCATAAGAGTAAGTAGGCAGTTTGTTGTGTAAAGAAGAGATAGTGTGTATCGTGGTAATATTCCTGTCCTCCAAAATCAAAAATTCTGATATTATAGGTTTTTCCTTTATGCTTTGTAATCCAAAATTGAATTTTCATCCAATGTGTACTGGCTATATTACTGTTTAATTTATTTGTTAAAAAATATTCTACTAATGTTGACTTTCCAACATCACTATTTCCTACTAAAATCAGTTTTATATCTCGATTGAAATATGGCTTAATATTAATATATTGTGATGCCTTATATTGTTCAAAATAAGATAGAATCGAATCTATACCTTGTTCAACAATTTCGAGAACGGGATTAACTAAAGGGTTTTGGATTAAATTAATTGTATTTAATTGCCACTTGGAAACACTAATATTTTTGAACTTCAACAAATCTAAAATTGGTAATAATGTCGTAATTCTATTTGAATGAAAATCTGCAGTACTTACATCAGGCAATTTATTTAAAAAAGAAATGTCAGAAATAAGATTATTACTAAGATAAAGTTCTTCAACATTTTCTAAAATCGAGTTTATTTTTACCGATGTAATTCTATTATTGTTCAAATGTAAAATTTCGATATCTTCAAAATTGCTTAAACTTATATTCCCATGAATTTGATTATTACTAAGATTTAAAAGATGTAGATTTTTTATTTTGTTAAATACTGAAAAACTTCGTATTCTCCACCTATTCCAAATTTTTCTTCTTTTACTTTTCCAATCACCACCAATTATTAATTTTTTAAGATTAGTTAACTTTGAAATTTCTGAAGGTACCAAATAGATATTATTTGGCAGTCCATCATTTTCACTAGTTTTTCTGATCCATTCATTCTCATATTCTGCCCATTCATTACTAATTATTAGTTTTTTCAAATGTCTACATTCATACAGCAAAGGAATTCTTGATAAGTCTGTAAGCCCCAAATTTCCAAGATCTAATGTTTCGTTTTGGTGAATTAAGCACTCTTGAATTATACGGTTTGCATTTTCCCATAAACTATTGAACCAATCAATTATTTCGTAGTTATCTAATCTCGTATATTTCGGTGGATAAATTAGAGGATTATTGTAAGCTAAAAGATTTAAGTCTCTAAGAAATAAATCATACAACGGACTTAAGTCATATATTTCATTATTTGAAATATTTAAAAAATCTAAATATTCAATATCAGCTAAGACTGAAATATCTTTAATTTGATTGTTATTAAGATTGAGATATTCAAGTTCTTTTAATTTTTTTAATGAATCTATATTTATAATTTTATTTCCGGCAATAGAGAGTTTTTTTAGTGATATTACTAATATACTTTCTGAGATATGGCTAATATTGCAGTTATTTAAATTTAGTTCAATAATTTTAAAATCACCATCAAGCTTGTAAGATTTATCGATTTCTGATACACTTTGAAAATCATCAATTTCTTCAAGTATAACTTTATATTTTTTTTCAATTTTTATTATTTCAATCGGTTTAATTTTTTCCATGGTTCACTGTTAGGGATATTCACCATTTTAGGTGTCAGAAGGTATTAATTTTTCAAATAGACTAGTAAATAAATAAAAAAGATTAACTTATTGTCGTATCAAATATATCAAAAAAGGAAGAATTACAAAGTTAATAAGATGTTTTAAATTTCACTCAATAAAGATTTTATATTGGATAATTTGGGCATGACTATTAGAATTACTCATATGTCTTTATATCCTTTTATCTTTTTCAAATCACGAAAATGAAGATTTTTAATAACCCATTGGTCTTATATGTCGAAAAATTTATCAATCTCTTCATCATTTCCGACTATAGTCTTTCTAATAATTCGTTTTCATCTAGATTGTGTCTTTTTATAAATATGACTAATATTTTATGGTTGAAAATAATGTATTGTTAATCATGAAAAACTTTTTGAAAACAAACATTTTCTTCTTTCTGAAACTTTATTAACTATTGAAAAAACATTTGGATAATTAAATCTCCTTAATTTGATTTTTTGTATATTGAACAATCACACCAAAATTGCAAATTACATGGACAAATAAATAATCTCCATTATCTTTTTATTATTAGGTTTTTCTTTACGATATTTGATCAACAGAAGAAAATTTAACCGTCGGGGAGTTACCGGTTTCGAAGGATTTTCCAGTTACGAAAAGGCAACTTTCGTTAGATTTTTAGAACGTATTGGAAAAATATTATCGATTATTTTCATTTTCATTGGGATTTTTTTTTACGAGTACTACCGAGGAAATAAAAATGATAATAACAACAAGAATTCAGTTAGAAATATTACAGCAATTAGTCATAATGAGGATGGGAGTTTTTATAAAGAATACATCAATAGTCTATTAAATGAATAAAGATTATCTACTATGAGGGTATTTTGTTTACTATTAATTTGTACATACTCTTGTTTCTCAAAAAGTGATTTTTAATTTTAAGAACTGTAAGCTGTGACCTTTTAGGATTAAAAGTACAACCCGCCAATTTCTGATGATAAACATCAGATGTACAAATAGTAATATCATTATTCTCATAAAATTTTAATCCATAGGAGGATACTCCAATAAAATCAGGAAGCTGAAGAGTTCTTAATCTCTTAATTTGATTGTCACTTGACCACCATGCAAACTGATCCATTTTTACATCAATAAAATAATCTTCGAAAGATTTTCCTTTTTCCGTTCCAGACCCACTGTTAGCCTTGATTGTTGAAAATTTAATTGTTACCTTCTCCTCTTCCGGCAATGGCTCCGTGATGGAAACGTGTATTAAACCAACCAACGGAAATCCATCTTCGGCAAGACCTAATACCTGCGTGATACCTAAGGAGTTTGCATTTCTGCCAGGATTTTTTCTTGTAGGACGAACAATTTTGATTTCGTACACAGAAGCCCTTTCAAAATAGATTTTTGACTTACTAAACGGAATTATAATCACATCAATGTCGCCTGGCTTTTTGTCGTTTTCAAATTTAAGCTCATTTCTAAGAATGGTTTTTGTTACATAAAAACCCTCATATTCAAAATATTCTTTCGGATCAGGAGACTAAATCCCTCCTAAAAAAGCTCTGAGATCCGATTTCTCACGATCATCATTCCAGTTTAAAAGAAGGTCAATTACTTCGTTTTCAGTTAAAGATTTATATATTCTGGTTTTATTAAATAGTGAATTATTGCCTGCTTTCAACTATTCCGTATTTTGTTGAGTTATGTTTGATTAAATTTAGTTTATTGTTAAAATATTCTTGAAAGCACATAATGCTACAATGATTAATAATATTGTAATTTAGTACTAATTTATTATCAGAAAATATTTAAAATGAAGTTATGGCATTGATTGATACTTATAGAAATTCAAAATTAAGCAAGCAAAATGAACGTGCTAAACTCATATCAGACAAAGCAAAAGAACATTTAAAAATTGCTGCATTAAGTAAAAAAGCCACTTCTGCCAGCGAAGCGATAAAGAGGACTAAGACGGTCAGTACAATCAATTCCAAACTAAAAGAAATTGATAAGTGTAATAGTGATATTACTATAATCAATAAAAAAATTGCAGATCTGGAGGCAAAAATTGTGAATAAAGATAAAGAGATTGTTAGCTATCAAATTAAAATAGATAAAGAACAGGCGTCACTCGATAAAAAGAAAGAAACTGCTGAAGCAAAATATAAAAAAGATCAAAATAGAAGCTTGAGAGATATTGGTAGTACTCTTACCAATCACAATAGATTACACATAAAAACTCAAAATGAAATAAAAGAATTGAAAAAGATTCCTCAAAAGATTACTGTTTTATTCTTAGCTTCCAATCCTCTAGATCTGACACCGTTGAGATTGGACGAAGAAGCAAGAGCGATTACCAATATGATTCGTCAATCCAAGTATCGTGATGCCGTTCATTTTGAATCACGCTGGGCGTTACAACCGATGGACTTATTACAAGCTATTAATGAAATTAATCCGACCATTGTTCATTTTAGCGGGCACGGTTCAGATAATGATGAGATTGCCTTTCAGGGTCAAAATGGTGAAACAAAATTGGTTACAAAAGAAGCTATTGTACAGACAATGATGGCTTCAGGAGACAATATTAGGCTTGTATTTTTCAATACTTGCTATTCAAAAAATCAAGCTGAATCAATTTCTGAATTTGTTGAAGCAACAATAGGAATGAATACTACTATTGGTGACGATGCAGCAAGAGTATTTTCTTCACAATTTTATTCATCTATCGGCTTTGGACATTCTGTTGGGAAAGCATTTCAGCAAGCAAAAGCATTAGTTATGATGGAAGGAATTCAAGAGGAGAACACCCCTGAATTGTTTATAAAAGAGGGATTGAATGAAAATGAAATAGTTTTGGTAAAACCTGAAGGTAGATAAATAAAAAACGCAATGCCAAAACATTGCGCTTAATGAAATTCCTCGCTCTACCCCATGAGACTTATTTCCCCATTGATTTTTAAGTTTTAGTGGAGAAAGATGGACTCGAACCACCCACCAGGATTAAATTATAAAATATTAAATCTATTTTCGTATTTCAAATCTAAACATTTATGAACAAATTTCAAAGTACAGGGTATCAAAATTTTATAGACTCACATATTCGGTTAAATTATTTTATAAAAATTTCAACAGGTGCTGTATTGAATTTGTATAATACCCATGCAAGACCTGAAGAGCTTTCTGAGGTGTTAAATCAAATAATAATTAATGCAGGTGAAAGATGGACTCCAACAATATTGCAGAATCCTCATGAGTCTTTGAAATCAGTAATAAATGATTTAGCAAAAAGTGGTATTATCGGGGTATATTCAGCTTTTGACGTTTTTTTCAAAAAAGTAGAAGGTGAACTATCTGGCCATTTTACGAGTGTAAGTTCAATTTCAGGAGAAGAGTCAGAAGATAAATCACATAAAATAGTAGAATTATATACAAAACTTGATTGGGATCAAAGTAAAATAACTAATCTTTTACCAATTTTACGTTTTTATGAATCATTAAGGCATTCTGTTGCCCATAATATGGGTTTTCCCAGTGGGAAGATTATAGAAATTTATGAGAGTGATGAATTTAAAGAAGCAATTAATCAATGGAAAACAAAATTTCCAAATCGCCAAATTTCACCACCTCCTATTGTTTCAAGTACAATTATAGATCTAACTCCTCATCATCCCATACTATATTCAGAAACATGTCTCAGAATTGCATCTGATATCAATGCTAAATTACTAACTTTATTTGGTCTCAATCACTACATAAAGAGAACAATCAAAAAACATCTTTTGAATACTCAAATACTGAGTACTCCACATTGCCAAAACCTGTCAAGATATATTGCCTATCATTTAAACAATGACTATAAAATCCAATTAGAAAAATATGACGTCGTTTATTCTATTTACACTGATAATGAATCAGATATAAAAAAATTAAAAGAATATAAACAAAAATACAATAGGCTCAAGAACGTCAATTGATAATTAAGTAAAAAATAATCTTCATTAACAGTTTAATTAAGAATTACACTTTAAAAAAAAAATTAACTGATGAGGTTATATCTTTGTAGTGGTAAGTTTAGTATTATCTTATGATGTTTAAACAATTAACCTAAACGTAAGATTAATTCTTTCTTTCATTGTTATGATAGATTTAGCAATACGATGCTCCCAGTTTTCCTGTAAATCACCTTTCATAATGAGCAAAGAACCGTGAGGTAGCGGAAGACTGTACTTGCTTGAATGATGCTCTTTTTTTCTAAAATCAAAATTTCTGGTTTGCCCTAAACTGATTGAAGCAATTACCGGATATTTTCCATATCTACTTTCTTTATCACGATGCCACGCCACTGAATCATTGTTGTTACGATATAGGTTTAAAAGTACTCCATTAAACCGATAACCAAATTCTTTTTCAATTCTTTTTTTTAAAAATAATAGTTCCGGAGTCCATGGGTTAGCACCGGACACATTTGCATCTAAATCTTCAGAACTGTTATCTCCATACCAAGCAGTAAGACGAGGGGTTAAAACCGTTTTGTCATACATTTTCTGAGTACGCTGTTCCCAAGGAGTATTATTAAGCAATACACCTTTCAGAACATCGGCTTCTTCCCTACTTAGAAAATGCTCTTTAAATTCCAAAAGATCTTTTGGAAATTCATATAATTCTTCTGCTTCAAATAAACTCAATTGACCCATTGTAATAAAATCTAAAAATATTTATCTTTACGATATCCCGATTGTTCGGGAATTTTTTTTCATCATTTGTGTTTTTACTTCCCTTCGGGGAAGTTTTTTATTGCTTCAATTTTAGAATGCTGTTTTCAAGATTGCTGATACTTCGCTTCGCTTCATCAACCAGATTTCTTAAATTTGCTTCATCAGGAATATTATGAGGCTTGTAATCCTGTGGTAAAATCCCTCTTACATAACGCCATACTTCGGCTATATCTTCCAAAGCAATCTCATAAGGTTCATAAAAAGAATTATCTGCTGACACTGTAACAAACTTTTTATTTTTCTTCAAAAAGGTCTTGTAGGTAATTCCTTCATTGGTCACAAAAATATATTCCTTATCAGCCTTTAAGTCTTCCAACTTTTCCACATACTCGCCTATAATAATCGACTGATCAGCGAATGGAGGCATTGAATCCCCATCTGCTAAAAATGCCCTGTACTTTCCATTCTTTAAAAATGGCAACTGCATCTTTTGAAGGCTTTCAATAAATTCCGGATCACTAAATCCTTTCAAATATCCCATTGATGCTTTTTGAGGAACAATCTCGATGAAATTGTTACCATCCGAATCTACTACAACAGGAACGATAATTTTATTTCCGGGAAGATTGACCATCTTCTCCACTGGAAATTTCCGGATATCAACGGTTAGCAGCAAATCAATACTAATATTAAAATATTTAGATATTTTAATTAGTACTTCATAAGGAGCCTCTGAACGACCGTTTTCGTATTTTGAATACCGGACTCTACTCAGTTGGATTTTTTCCGACAGAGCTTCCTGTGTTAAATTTTTTTGATCTCTTAAAAACCTGATGTTATCTGAAAAAATTGACATAGATACAATTTGTATCAGCAAATATACTAAAAATGATACAAAATGAATCTAATTTTGTAAAATGAAACGAGCAATTGCGCATATGGACTTGGATACATTCTTTGTTTCCTGTGAAAGGCTTAAAAATTCTGAATTGAACAATAAGCCGATCATTATAGGAGGTGGAGACCGTGGTGTTGTCGCATCTTGCTCTTATGAAGCTAGGAAATTCGGAGTTCGTTCTGCGATGCCTCTGCGAATGGCAGAACGCTTGTGTCCCGAAGCTAAGGTCATCAAAGGTGACATGGAATACTATTCCAATATGTCGCATCTGGTTACTGAAATCATTCAGGAGAAAGTACCCGTTTTGGAAAAAGCCAGTGTAGATGAATTTTATCTTGATCTCTCAGGAATGGATCAGTTTTTCGGATGCTATCAGTGGACAACTGAAGTCGCAGAGTCAGTCATGAAAAATACAGGTTTGCCGATAAGTTTTGCACTCTCTTCCAACAAAACAGTTTCAAAAATAGGGACAGGAGAAGCGAAGCCAACAGGAAAACTAGAATTAGTAACACAGAATATCCAGCCATTCCTAAATCCTCTTTCTATCAAAAAAATTCCAATGGTGGGTGATGTGACCTTCGAGTTGCTTTCCAGATTAGGAGTTAGAAAAATAGAAACCCTGTCTAAAATGCCTGTTGATATATTGCAGCAGCTTATTGGAAAAAATGGACTTACCCTTTGGAAAAAAGCGAATGGTATTGATGAAACTCCTGTGGTTTCTTATTCAGAACAAAAATCAATATCCACTGAACATACTTTTTCTAAGGATACGATTGATATGCAAAAACTCGAAAGCACTCTTTCAGGAATGGTAGAACAGCTCTGTTATCAGCTGAGACACGAGAAATGGCTCACCTCAACGGTCTCTGTAAGAATCAGGTATGCTAATTTCGATACAGAATTAAAACAATGCAAAGTTCCTTACACTTCAGCAGATCACACCCTACTCAGGTATGTATTGGAACTGTTTAAAAAAGTTTACACCAGAAGAATGAGAATCCGTTTGGTTGGAGTGAAGTTTACTGGTCTTGTGCACGGAAACCATCAGATGAATCTTTTTGAAGATACAGAGGAAATGATCTCATTATATCAGACCATGGACAAAATTAAAGACAGATTCGGAGTAAAGAGTGTGGGAAGAGCTTCAGGCCTTTTAAATTAATAAATAGCTTATGTTTCTCAATTGCCATACTTACCACAGCTTACGTTATGGGACTATCTCTGTTGAAGATTTAGTTCAGCTGGCTGTTGACCATCAATTAAAGGTTTTGGCATTAACCGACATTAATACGGTGACGGGAATCTATCAGTTTTTTTACACGTGAAGAAATTTATCCTGAATACTGTCAGATCTTTCATTCTTTTCCTTATGATGTCATAGCCAGCAATAAATCTGTAGGCATTTCTATAAATGCAGTTGAGCTTATTGCGGAAGGTTACAGCTTTGAAGAACGTAGTGAAAAGAAGAAAGTTAATCAAGATGATATTGAAATACATTTAGCTAATAGAAAAACTTTCAATCCGACACATTGTTTTGAAACTGTTCAAAATTTTATAGAAGAATATTTCAATCGCTTATTTTTTAAGTATGATCTTTTTTTAGAAAACGCAAAAAAAATTCCTTTTTTTGCTGCTATTGACGATGAAAAAGTAATTCTTTTAAATCTCCTTAAGTTATATTATTCAACTCTAAAAAATGATTCAATACAAATCGATCTTTTTTGGACTTTACACCTCCCTAAAATCCTTAATGATGAAATTCTAAAAGTTATTATTGAATTTATTGAAAACCGCCTTAATATCCTCAATATACAAATGACAGATATTCAACACGTAAGTAAAAACAAAAACTCAAGGGATTGGGATCACAAAGTTGTATGGAATGGAACACAACAGCAACTGTGTGAACTTTTCATCAAACTTGAAGAATCTGGATGGATTGAGGCATTTGAAGCTATTAAGAAAAAACAATACATTAATTCAATTTGTAAGCTATTTGATATTTCAAAAACAAAAAGGAATTCTCGTTCTGATGAAGTTAATTCTTTCTATCAAACCTTTAAAGGTGAAATAATTGAGGGGCAAAAGACATATCCATTTTTGGAACGACCAAATTACCGAAAGGTAATAGAAAAAATTAATAAAAATAATTAATTAATTTTAACAACAGCTTATTATAAGATTGATGAATTTTAGCTCTACTAAAAAGCAAGCTACTTAACTTTGATAATTACATGAACACAATGAAAAATAATGGTAAGAACCTAGAACAATTAATTCGGTTGGTTGAGGAGGTTTATCAATCCAATCCGGAGACAAAGATTTATTCTAACTATAAAATTGAGAATACTGCTGGTAACAAACGTGAAATCGACCTCTTTATAACTTCCTTCATCAATAATTTTGAGATCTCTATCGCCGTAGAATGTAAAGAATACAAAAATAAAGTTTCAGTTGACAAAATTGAGGCTTTTAAAACCAAATGTGACAGAATTCCGGCAATCAATAAAAAAATATTTGTCTCAGAAAACGGATTTCAGAAAGATGCAATAGACTGTGCAAAAACTTTTGGTATCGAATTATACACCTTTTCTTATTTAAAAGATAATGTAAGAAAAATTTTACTGCCTATTCAGCAGATAAAACCAGTTTTTAAAGGTTTTGAAGTGTTGCTCGTTACTTGTGAAGAAAATCCTTATCTTGAGGATATAAGTATTAGTTCAATTCAAGAATATTTTTCTATTTATGATAAAGAAATATTTTCGTTGTATAGATTGGTAGAAACTGCTGCAAAACAAAATTGGTCTGATATCTCAGGAATGGCTTTCTATCATTGGATGAAAAATAAAACAGCTCATCATAAAATTCATTTCTTTATAAAACCACAAGGAATATATTTTCAACATAAACAAGAAAAAATATTTGTAATTGAGATAGAATGTAATGCCATAATAGATTTTGAATTCATAGATGTTCCTAGTAAAGAGATGGAATATAAAAACTTTTCTGACAATACAACTAAAGCCAATATTCTTAATTTAGATTTGGGTGAAAACTTATCAAGTAAAATTGTGGTAGATAATAAAAATCATTTACATTTTTTTGATACCAGTAATGAGAAACAAGTTAAAAAATTAGATATACTTTATAGCTATGATCCCAAAACAGATACATTTACCAATTATAATCAAAATAATAAAGATTGATAGTTAGTCCAACCCATAATTAATTAGTAGCAATGGAATATAGTTATAACATTAAAATAATTTATTCATTTCATACAGAAATCGGAAAATGTAATCCAGCTGAACTATACAGAATCATTGAAAACATACGACCTGAAGTTATTTTTGAAGAACTTCCTATTAATATTTACCAATCCATTTATTCTGGACAAAAGCCTCCCCAAACTGTGGAATCTAAGGCTGTATTAGCTTATTCTAATAATTATATAGTTAAACATTTTCCTGTTGACACATACAATTTTGACCTTAATGAACTTTTCTCAGATTATGAATTTATTATGAAGCACAGTACTGAATACATCAAACTTTTCAACAATCTTATAGCTTCAGTCGGTAATCTAGGATATGATTTTTTAAATAGTGAAAAATGTACAAGCCTAATATCAGAATTAAAATCCTTAGAACTAAAAGTACTAACTGAACACTCTACTGAAGACTTATTAAAAAGATATAAAAATGAAAATAAAATTCACGATAAAAGAGAAACTGAAATGCTAAAAAACATTATCAATTATAGCAACAATAATCCTTTTGACAATGCAGTTCTGATTTGCGGAACTGATCATAAATTAGGACTTATTAATAAAATTAATGAATATTCGATCGAAAGCAATTCTCAACTAAATTGGAGTATATACAATCATATATAAGTAAATTTTAACGCGTAAGAAATAGATAATTAACTTTTGCTTTTAAGCTTCGTGATAGAATTCTCGAAATATAATAATTTGTAAATCGATTGGAATGTGTAAATTTGATGAAAGGCAAATACTTTTTAGATGAATTCTGAAATACAAATTTTATCGGACAAGCTTATAAAAGTTTTTAAACATCCATATTTCAATATCAATGGAGTGCAAGTATATGATCCTCAATTTTCAGATTATTTTTTCATTTCTAACGATAAAAATTTAGAATCAGAATTTACCTGTAAAATTGCATCTATAGAAATGGCCGTAGATATAATAGACACTACTAACGAAAAATTAGAACTTCCTAAAATTGATAGAACTTTAGTTTTAGGACAGCTTTACAATCAAACATTATCGAACGAAATTAGTCCTGATAAGGAAATGTTTTTACATTACATTAAAGTTTCAAAACATATCGATCAATAATTGTCAATTCTTTTTTGTTAGATTGACTTGTAACTAAATAATAAAAATTTAAATTATTTTGAAAGTTATGAAAACGCATGATGAGATTTATGAAAAGATATCTTCACAATTTGGAATAAAATTTAAACAACAATTAAAAAATAGCCCTATTGTATTTGAAAGCTTTACTACATTAAACCATGTAGTAACTAAAGAAGAAAGTTTTCTAATAATTTTTAAAGATAAAGAGAGTATAAAATTTAAAAACAAATCAGAATTAATAAAAAAATTTACAAATCACTTACGTTATAAGATATTGGAATTACAGAATCAATTTGAAGATTTAAATAAAAACAAATTCCATGGGATGAAATATGACGAAAATGATATTTTTATGCAGCATGAAGAGATTGGACATGGACGATATAAATTAGATCAGTTGTTAAAGAAATTCGAAAAGTTTAAATATTAAATATTACTTTTTAAAAGAATTCCATATCTAACTAGTTAATTTATATACTCGCATTAAAAAAATAGAAGTCGAACAACTGATTTTTAGTACTATCTATATCTAATGATAGTTACTATCCAAAATATTAGTTGACAATTTAATTATTTGAAGTTGAAAATATGAAAAAGAGAACAAATACAAGAACCTTAAGAAAAACAATTTCCCTGCGAAGAGAAGAGCGTATTTTAACCGAATCAGCTAAGACTGCAGGTTGGAATGCAGCTAGATCATCACGTGCATTAGGCTTAACAGTTAAGATTATAAAGGACAACGAAATTATAGCTGTTCAACCTGATAAATCAGAAAGAGTTGTTAGAGGAATTCGTAAATCCTCTGTCGATATTTCGAAGTTAAAAAAAGGATCTGTTCTTCGTAAAAAATAAATATGTCTCAACAAAGATTAAGAATTTTTGCGGGTCCTAATGGTTCAGGAAAGACTACGCTTTTCGAAGCTCTTGCAGAAAATTATGATACCGGAATATTTCTCAATGCAGATTATATTGAGAAAGAATTATCAACAAAGGGTTTTATCGATCTCACCAAATACGGGTTAGGCCTTACCGAACAAGATTTACAAAGTTTTTTCCAGACAGACCGTGCAAAATCTTTAATAAGTAAAGCAAGCGAAGCCAAACATTCCATTGATATTTCTATCAAAGAAAATGTTATTGTGGACAAAGAAAAAGATACCCACAGTTATGAAGGTGCATTAATCAGTGCTTTTATTCGTTACCATTTGCAAAAAAATCATATAGATTTTTGTTTCGAAACAGTGATGAGTCATCCTTCAAAGATTGAAGAGCTTATCGAAGCAAAAAAAAATGGATATAAAATCTACTTGTATTTTATATGTATTGATGATCCTGAAGTCAACGTATCTAGAGTTGAAAACCGAGTTGTAAAAGGAGGTCATGATGTTTCTGCTGATAAAATATCAAGTCGTTATTACAATACTTTAAAAAATTTAATTTCTGCTATTGAACAATCTGACAAATGCTATTTATTTGATAATTCAGGAGATGAATTTCGATTAATTGCAAAGGTAAATAATGAAGGAAACTTATCTGTAGAAGTGGAACCTAATAAACTCCCTAACTGGTTTCTGGAAAATGTGTTGAAGCATTATTTATAAAAAAATATTAATAACCTCTTGGTTTTCGTACTTTCCTTTTCTTCTTCATTCTACTTTCAAAGTCCATCTCTTCATAATCCTCACCTTGACTTTCCGGCAAAATACCACCGAAACTATCTATTTTAGAATCTGAATTATCATTTAAAAAACCAAACAATTCATGAGGCTTTTCTGGATTTAAAATTTCAGAATTATTCTGAACCGTATTTTGTTTCTCATCATCATTATAAATTTTTTCTTTTGGATTAACTTCCTCATTCCAAATTTGATTAAAAGCATTAGCAGAAAATTCCTTCCCCAGCCGAGAACCATTCCAAACCGACTTAGATTGGTGATCGATAAAAGTAATTCCATAAATTCTGTCAGAAGCATTACGTCTAACTACGGTGGTAACTCCCATTTCTTTTAACTTATTTTTAATTCCGATTTCATTGGATTGACTCTTCATTACTAAAGTCAAAGTCTCTTTCAATTTTTCATGTATAGAACTTAATTTCAAAGTTTCCTTTGATTTCGAAAAATGATTATTCAGAGCTTCAAGTCCTGCATTCTTTCCAAATAAAGAAGCTTTGAAAGGTTGGCTGACTTTTTCACCTTTATCATTTAGAGCAAAATACAAAAGTCCATTTTTCATAACTTCATTTTCTGATTTCTCCACTTTCTCACAAGTAATATTAAACAGTGAAAGCAATGCACTATATTCCCCTGATGTCTGAAATTGGTAATAATTAGGAATATGTCTAATGACGGAAGCGAGTTGACTTTTCAAATCTCCTAACTGATAATTTACAGGATTGAAAACCTTTTCATTTTGAACAGATTCTTTATTTGCAGCAACAATCAAGTCATATTTTTGTTCCAATTCACGACAAATCTTCATAGATTTTCTTTTCTCAAACTTGTCGGATATTTTTTTGCCCTCTTCATCAACCCCAATACTTACAATATGAATATGGGTACGGTTGATATCTGTATGCTTAAACGCCACAAAAGGTTGTTCACCATATCCCATTTCATTCATATAATCCTGAGCCATCTGTATAAACTTTTTATCTGAAACCTGGTCTTTGGGATCGGGATTAAGAGAAATATGTAATGCCGTTTTCTCTGTATTCTTATTTGCCACCAAATAAGGTTCAAATGATTTTGCTAACTGAGCAACAGTATATTTTCCATCCTTGGTTTCAATCATCTTATTCATAAATAAAATCTTCCCTTTCTCATTATCTACTTTAAGCTGATTATAAGCTAAAGCACCATATACATTATTTCCTCTACCCACTTTAGCAATCATTTCTATTTATTTTTAAAGATGAGTTCGATTAAATTCTTCCGTTATCTCAATTATTTTTTTGCAAAGATTTGCCATCTCAGCAGTTTGCTTTTCCAACTTAAAAAGAAATGCAGCAGCTTTCTTCTCAGTAAAACGGCTGTACAAAAGCTTAACTACCTGATTATAATTTACACCGATAGCCCGAAACTGACCAAAAAGAGAAGTTAATCTCATGTAAAAATCGGTAGTTCCTTTATCAATTTTCACCGCCTTAATTTCTTTAGTGAACAGTAACGCAATAATAAATTTGGCTTTATTACTCATTCCGGAAGCTTCAAAAAGGCTTAATAATTGAGCATTTTCTTCATCAGTCAACCGAAAAACATGACGGTGAATACTGGGATTTGTTTTCCGATTTCGTCCACCTTTATTTTGTTTTACATTTTTCTTCTCTTCCATTTAATCATAATTTATATCATAAAAAAAACTGACTTCGGAAGTTTTTTCCAGCCCTCTGCAGGAGCAAGTTGTTTTGAGGCACAAAAACAGTTATGAGGCACTCAAAACACAACTTGCTGTGTTCTTTCGAACACCATAATTTGTCTTCGGGACAGAATATTACATCCATCCTAAAAAGCCTTACGCTTTCGTTTTTTCTTACTAAAAATTCATTAAAAAACTCACAAGTCATTCTCTAAGCAATTGGTTTACAAAGTAAAATAGAGTTTATATAAAATTAACAACTGACGGTCTGACCAAATCCAACCTTTCAAAGGCAAATCCAACCACTTCAATAGAACCTAAAGAAAATGAAAGGTTCTTTGCACCAGAATTCTGTAGCGCAGTCATTCAATGCTATTGGACGGAAAGCAAGAAATCACGATTGCCTGCATTCCTGCAATCTTGAATTCAGTAATGCAGGAACTACAGATTGATTGTTGGAATACATTCAGAATATCTTGATTGATTGATTGATTGATTGATTGATTGATTGGAAAACTACTTCAAGGCTTTCCATCAAGAGAACTTGACGTCATTATTGTATGATAAACTGCAAACCGGAATGCAGGATACAATGATTGCAAGAATTACATCATGAAAAGTAGACCGATATCATTCCTGCTTGTCATCAAAAATTTCAAACTTTAATTTTTTACTATGGACACAAAAAAACAACCATTGTTTATCGCTTTTTCATCACAGAAAGGCGGTGTAGGAAAAAGCACTTTTACAACACTTTTAGCGAGTATTTTACATTATCGATTAGGGTATAATGTTGCTGTATTTGACGTTGATTTTCCTCAACACAGTTTAATGAAAATGAAAACAAGAGATCTTGCGATGGTCATGGAGAATCAACATTTGAAAAAATTGGCTTATAAACAATTCACCACCATTAACAAAAAAGCATATCCCGTAATTCAGCATAAAGCAGAAAATATTTTAGAAGCTGCTCATGAGTTTTCAGAAACATCAGCTGTACCTGTGGATGTTATTTTTTTTGATTTGCCTGGGACAGTTAACACTCCCGGTATTTTAAAAGCGCTGGCTGGCATGAATTATATTTTCACTCCCATTACTGCAGACCGATTAGTTATGGAAAGCACTCTGATTTTCACACAGCTTTTGCAGGATGTGATTATGAAAAAGGGGGAAACCTCTCTTAAAAGTATTCAATTGTTTTGGAATCAAGTGGACGGTAGAGAAAGTACTCCTTTGTACCATATTTACAATGATCTCATTCAACAACTGGGACTGAATCTAATGGATACTCAAATTAAAAATTCCACCCGTTTTCGTAAAGAAGGTGAAGAAAATACAAAAACAGTATTCCGTTCCACTTTATTACCAGCAGATGAAAATCTAATGAAAGCTTGTCGTTTAGATATTTTCATTAACGAATTTCTAAAAATCATTCAACTGTAGTTATGGAAAAGGATTCTAAGAAAAACATCACCCCTGACATCAATGAAGAATTGATGATGAACCTGATGGTTGATGGGGTCAAAAAAGAAGGCTTGGAAATACCGAAGGCAGATCAATCAGAAATTCAAAACTCTGATATTGAACGTGAAAAAAGTGTAGCAACAATATCCCCCTCACCTACAAAAAAAGCTTCAAAACCAAAGAATAATAAAAGCTACGGGGAGCATTTTCTAGTTGCTCACTCCATGACAAAAAGAGGAGATAAAAGTATCTACATCCGTAAGGACTACCACGAAAGATTATCCCGAATTATTCAGGTCATAGGAAAAGATGAGATTCCACTATATGCTTACATGGATAATATTCTTGAACACCATTTTGAGCAGTTTGAGGAAGCTATAACCTTAGATTTTAATGAACACTTTAAACCTCTTTTTTGACTATGGAAATTTTAATATTACTGTCTTTATTAATTATAATTGCTTTATTGTTACAGGACAAAATAGTTTTTCACAAAAAATCAGACGAAAAATCAAAACTTAAACTACCTGAACTACCTGAACAATCATCAAGTATTATGGGTGAATCTAAGAGAGTAGAAATACAATTGCTGTCAAAGGATTCAGACGGGAAGTCTTTGGAAAACCAACAAACTCAAATTTCAAATTTTGATCAGGAAATCAATGATAAAAAGGTCGATATTCAAATTCCACAGGAAGAATTAAATGACGTTTTCGGTAGCACTCCGGATTTTGAAGAAGAGGAGGAAGAATGGAGTCAATATCTAATTTTCGATAATGACAACGGTTCAGCAACAGGAGTTACCTTTGAAGAATTAAACTCTGTGGAGGTATTTCTTAAAGAACAAAAATTAGAAGTATCTCAAAAGGAAACAGCGGCAGATATCATTCAAAAAATTCAAGGAACCGAATTGTTCAATTTATTACAAAATTCTATTGAAGGTGCTTCCATAAAAATAGCTGAGCTATTGGATAGGAGTCTTTCTTCAGAAAACAACAGCGATTCTTCCTTTTTACAAAGTAATAATCTTGATAAATTTGATATTGGGCAGTTTACTTAATCCTGAATCCACCAAGCTATTTTAACAATATATAACTAAAATTATAGTTTTTTTATAAGTTTCAGGCACCTTTATTGCTTCAAAAAGAAACGATTCTCATGTTTAATTTGAGTTTTCATGGTTATTAGTTTTTACCTAGCTCCGGCTAGGTTTTTTTATGTCATTTAATTTAGATTTTCTGTCGATCTTTTCCCTTTAAAATACATTCCGTGCTGACCATACTCATCACTATATTCTAAAATATAATACGATTCTACTACTCCGTCGGGAGCTGCAACTCTGATAATTTTTTTTCGATTTGAAATTTCTCTGTTCTTAAAAGTTGAACAATCACTTCTTCAAACCATTTTTAATATCCCATTGAAAGGTGTGAAGTTAAATCACTCAACATTAATTATCACTATTTTACTTGAACTCATTCAAGAAAGATTTTAACAAAAATATAAACTTAAAAATTTGCATTGTTAAATTCCACTTAATGCCAAACAAACTCTTCTTAAGTCATACTCTGATTACACATCAACATACCCAGCACCTTTGTCTCCAAAGCCCACATACTGTGGGTAATACTAACAATTTAATCTGTTTACATTATGGAAAAACAAAGAAAAAAGCTGCTGATTTCGGCATTAGCTTTACTGATGACCATCCCTTTATCCGCTCAGGGAAATGGCACAGCAGGAATCAATGAAGCTACCCAAATGGTTACCTCTTATTTTGATCCGGCAACCCAACTCATTTATGCCATCGGGGCAGTCGTTGGGTTGATTGGCGGGGTCAAAGTGTATAACAAATTCAGCAGTGGAGATCCTGACACTTCCAAAACTGCTGCCAGCTGGTTTGGTGCCTGTATCTTTCTTATCGTGGCAGCAACCATCCTGCGCTCATTCTTCCTTTAAAATTTAGTTATGAATACCTATAACATTAATAAAGGAATCGGAAGAACCGTTGAGTTCAAGGGGTTGAAAGCACAGTACCTGTTCATCTTTGCAGGAGGTCTTTTAGGAATGCTTGTTTTGGTGATGATTTTATACATGATTGGGATCAACTCCTATATCTGCTTATTTCTCGGAATCGGAGGAGGTTTAACAGTAATCTGGAAAACCTTTTCACTGAATAAAAAGTATGGTGAACATGGACTGATGAAAATAGGGGCAAGAAAAAGACATCCCCGTTATATCATCTGCAGAAAATCGATTCATCGTTATGTAAGAGTACATTCAAAAACGATTGCTGTATGAGAAATACTTCAAAAATCAGCACGTTGGAGGAAAAGTTTCCGTTATTAGCTGTAGAGGACAACTGTATCATTTCAAAAGATGCCGATATAACTTTGTGTTTCACCATACGTCTTCCAGAACTTTTCACCGTGGCATCAGCAGAATATGAAGCGATGCATTCTGCCTGGCATAAAGCCGTAAAGACTTTACCAGATTATACGGTTGTCCATAAACAGGACTGGTACATTAAGGAAAATTACAATCCTAACGTTGCGGATGAAAACCTGAGCTTTTTAGGTAAATCGTATCAACAACATTTTAATGAGAGACCTTTTCTGAATCACTATTGCTATCTGTTTATTACGAAGACCAGTAAAGAGCGCATGCGGACGCAGAGTAATTTCTCATCGCTTTGTAAAGGTTTGTTTATTCCGAAAGAAGTAAGAGACAGAGAAAACATGAATCAGTTTATGGAATCTGTTGCTCAATTTGAAAGGATCATCAACGATTCAGGATTTATTCGGCTCGAGCGCCTTAATGAGGAAGACATTATCGGTAATGATAAAAAACAAGGCTTGCTTCAGCAGTATATGACATTATCCAGAGACGCAGGTACTCCCATGCAGGATATTGCTTTAGGATCAGAAGAAGTTCGTATCGGAAACAAACGTCTTTGCCTTCATACACTTTCTGATACGGATGATCTACCGAGTAAAGTTTCTACGGATATTCGTTATGAAAAATTATCGACTGACCGAAGTGATTGCTTATTGTCTTTTGCATCACCTGTAGGATTGCTGTTAAGCTGCAATCATATTTACAATCAATATCTGTTTTTGGATAATAGTGAGAGTAACCTTGAAAAGTTCGAAAAATCAGCGAAGAATATGCGTTCTTTAGCCCGATACAGCAGAAGCAATCAGATCAATAAGGAATGGATTGAACGGTATCTGAACGAAGCACACTCTTACGGATTGTCATCGATTCGTGCCCACTTTAATATTATGGCTTGGTCTGATGATCCATCGGAACTCAAACAAATCAAAAATGATACAGGAAGTGCTTTGGCGTTAATGGAATGTAAACCGAGGCATAACACTACGGATGTCGCCACTTTATACTGGGCAGGAATGCCGGGCAATGCCGCAGATTTTCCGAGTGAAGAAAGCTTCTTCACATTTATAGAACCGGCATTGTGTTTTTTTACTGAGGAAACCAATTATCATGATTCGCCTTCACCTTTTGGGATAAAAATGGCAGATCGGCTGACGGGAAAACCTATCCATTTGGATATCTCCGATTTACCGATGAAAAAAGGAATTATTACCAACCGTAATAAATTCATTTTAGGACCGTCAGGTTCAGGAAAATCGTTCTTCACGAACCACATGGTAAGACAGTATTATGAGCAGGGAGCTCATGTTCTTTTAGTAGATACCGGAAATTCTTATCAGGGACTTTGCGAACTCATTAAGGGCAAAACCAAGGGTGAAGATGGAGTTTATTTCACCTATACTGAAGACAATCCAATCGCATTCAATCCTTTTTACACGGATGATGGAGTCTTTGATATTGAAAAAAGAGAAAGCATTAAAACGTTGATTCTTACTTTATGGAAGAGAGATGATGAGCCTCCTACCCGATCTGAGGAAGTAGCACTATCCAATGCTGTAAGCGGATACATTGAAAAGATAAAGCATGAAAACGAATTTCCATCTTTTAATGGCTTTTATGAATATGTCAAGGGAGATTATACTTCTGTTTTAGAGCAAAAGAAAGTAAGGGAAAAAGACTTCGACATTGCCAACTTTCTCAATGTCTTGGAACCCTACTACAAAGATGGCGAGTATGACTATCTGTTGAATTCAGATAAACAGCTCGATTTGCTCTCCAAGCGATTTATTGTTTTTGAAATTGATGCGATAAAAGATCACAAAATACTCTTTCCGATTGTTACGATAATCATTATGGAAGTTTTCATCAATAAGATGCGGAGACTTAAAGGAATCCGGAAACTCATTTTAATTGAAGAAGCCTGGAAAGCCATTGCCAAAGAAGGCATGGCAGAATACATTAAATATTTATTTAAAACTGTTCGAAAGTTCTTTGGTGAAGCCATCGTGGTTACTCAGGAAGTGGATGACATCATTCAGTCACCTATTGTTAAAGAAAGCATCATCAATAATTCAGACTGTAAAATACTTCTCGATCAGAGAAAATACATGAATAAGTTCGATGACATTCAGGCGATGCTGGGCTTGACCGATAAAGAAAAATCACAGGTACTGTCCATCAATATGAACAATGATCCCAAAAGACTTTATAAAGAAGTCTGGATTGGACTCGGCGGAACCCACTCCGCAGTGTATGCCACTGAAGTTTCTACACAGGAATATCTCGCTTACACCACTGAAGAAACCGAGAAAATGGAAGTCATGCAACTGGCTTCTGAACTTGATGGCAATGTAGAATTAGCCATCAAGAGGATTTCTCTCAGGAGAATCAAAAAAGACCAATAATTAGTAAATCCTTTAATTTTTTTTACAATGAAAAATCTATTATTAAAAACGATTGCTATCGCAATATTTGCAATTACAACAACTGCCAAAGCTCAGTTCGTGGTTACCGATCCAGCTAATCTGGCTTCGGGAATATTAAACAGTGCCAATGAAATTATTCAAACCTCATCGACCGTTTCGAATGTCGTCAAAAACTTTAATGAAGTAAAGAAAGTCTATGAGCAGGGCAAGGAATATTATGACAAGCTTCAGGCGGTCAACAATCTCGTAAAAGATGCACGCAAAGTTCAGCAGACCGTTTTGCTTGTGGGAGATGTTTCAGAGATGTATGTCAATAATTTCGGAAAGATGATCAACGATCCCAACTTTTCTCCCGAGGAGTTGGTTGCTATTGCCAATGGTTATTCCAAGTTACTGAATGAAAGCACTGAACTTTTAAAAGATCTCAAACAAATTATCAGTTCATCAAGTCTTTCATTAAATGACAAAGAGAGAATGGACGTTATCGATAAGGTGTATAAGGAAGTTAAAGACTACCATAATCTGGTGCGTTACTTCACCAATAAAAACATTTCTGTAAGCATTTTAAGAGCAAAAAAACAGAACAACACTAAAAGAGTGCTTGATCTTTACGGAACGTCCAACCAAAAATACTGGTAGATTATGGAACCCACTAATTTACACGAAGTATTGCGTTCACTCTATGATGAGATGCTTCCTTTATCCGAAGATATGGCAGCAGTCGCCAAAGGACTGGCAGGATTAGGTGCTTTATTTTATGTCGCTATTAAAGTGTGGCAGGCATTGAGCCGTGCAGAACCTATTGATCTGTTTCCTTTGTTAAGACCTTTTGCCTTAGGAATCTGCATTATGTTCTTTCCTACTGTCGTTCTCGGAACTATAAATGGGGTTCTCAGTCCTGTTGTTCAGGGAACTCATTCTATTCTTGAAGATCAGGTTTTGGATTTGAATGAGCTTCAGCAGAAGAAAGATTTGTTAGAACATGAAGCCATGATCCGCAATCCTGAAACAGCTTATCTGGCTTCAGATGAAGAATTTGATAAGAAACTGGAAGAGCTCGGCTGGTCACCCTCAGATCTTGTTACGATGTCGGGGATGTATATGGACAGACAGGCATATCAAATGGAGCAATGGGTAAAAAATGCTTTTCGGGAGTTCTTGGAAGTTCTTTTCATGGCTGCTGCATTAGTCATCGATACCATCAGAACATTCTTCCTGATCGTCTTATCCATACTGGGACCGATTGCATTTGCCATATCAGTTTGGGATGGTTTTCAGTCGACGTTAACGCAGTGGCTGACACGATATGTAAGTGTTTATCTATGGCTCCCTGTTGCTGATTTATTCAGTGCAATGCTTGCTAAAATACAGTCGCTGATCATTGAACGAGACATTGAGATGCTCGCTGATCCTGCCTTCATTCCTGACACCTCCAATACCGTTTATATTATTTTTATGATTATCGGTATTGTGGGATACTTTACGATTCCTACCGTTACGGGGTGGATCATTCAGGCAGGAGGTGCAGGGAACTTCACCAGAAACATCAACCAAACTGCTATGAAGGCAGGAAATGTTGCTGGAGCCGGTGTTGGTTCTACCGCAGGGAATATTGGCGGTCAGCTGTTAAAATAACTCAACCTTAAATCTAAAAAAATGGAATTTAAAACCCTTAGAAATATTGAAAACAGCTTCAGGCAAATCAGACTTTTTGCCATTGTATTTGCGATACTTTGTATAAGCGTTGTAGGATTTGCCATATGGCAGTCCTACCGCTTTGCGGAAGACCAGCGACAGAAAATTTATGTATTGGATAACGGAAAATCTTTGATGCTGGCACTTTCACAAGATGCTTCAATCAACAGACCTGTAGAGGCTAAAGAACATGTCAGACGTTTTCATGAACTGTTCTTCACTTTGGCACCTGAGAAGAATGCGATAGAAAGCAATATGAAACGAGCCTTTAACCTTGCAGATAAAAGTGCTTTTGATTATTACAAGGATCTTTCGGAAAAAGGATATTACAATAGAATCATTTCCGGAAATGTTCAGCAAAGAATTGAGGTGGATAGTGTATCGTGCAATTTCGATATTTACCCATACTCTATCCGTACTTACTCCAAACAGTTTATCATCAGATCCAGCAATATTACAAAACGAAGTTTAATTACTTCCTGTAATCTGCTCAACTCTGTACGCTCCGATACCAATCCCCAAGGATTTAATATTGAAAAGTTTGCGGTTTTGGAAAACAAGGATATTGAAATCATTGAACGATAAAATTTCATCATGAAAAAATTTAGAAGTACAATCGATCAATTTGTAAAAGAACTAGAACTGCGATGGGCAGGCATTTCTGTTAAGAAACAGCAACGCTATACCCCGTTTTTCTTTACAGGATATGCAATACTTACGGTAGGAGGTATTATCCATCTTATTTACCAAACAGGAAAACCGAGTGAAAATGTAAGAATTGAGCACATTACAAATCCAATGGAGAAAATTCAAAAGAGTAAAATAGTACTCCAGGATTCTCTATCTGCTAATTTAAAAAACAAGTTTTATGAACGAGACTCAAAATAATAGAACCGCTGTAAAGGTAACTGAAGGAATTCCTGATGATACCTCTGTGGTAAGGGAATCACCTCCCGAAAACAAAATGGAAAAACTTAGAAAACCTATCATTTTTGGTTTGATGGGAGTCGTATTTGTCGGATGTATATATTTAATATTCAAACCTTCTTCAGATGTTAGCGATGTAGAACAATTAGGAATTAATGAACTTGTTCCTCAAGCCAGCGAAGAAGGATTACAGTCCGATAAACAGAAAGCCTATGAAAAAGAAATCTTAGAGCAGAAAAATCAGGAAAAACGAAATGCTATGATCTCATTGTCGGATTATTGGGCTTCCAGTGAAGACCAAAATCCTAAGGTGATGACCTCTGAAAATGAACCTCAGCTTCTTCCCGATAAAAAAAATCTTCCGCCGGTTATTAATCCGGCAGTAAGCAGTTATCAGAATGCACAAAATACGTTGGGCTCCTTTTATCAGCAGGATGATTACGAAAAAGAGAAGCTTAAAAAAGAAATCAGGCAATTAAAAAAAGAAGCTGATTATAAAGCAAATACACCGGTTTCAGATCCTGTTGAAAACCAACTGAAGCTCATGGAAAAATCTTATGAAATGGCTGCTAAATATTTACCATCTGTCAAAACGGATCAAGTTTCCAATGTAGAGACAAAAACGTCTTCTACTCACAAAATTGATCAGCCAAAGATTGAAAGACAATTTTCAAGTGTGAAATCAAGCAAAAAGAACATTGTTTCAAGTTTGTATCGTGAGACTGGTGATCAGGAGTTTTTGGAAAACTGGAGTGGCGAAAGAAACAGAAATTTCCTAAGCATCAATTCTGATTCTAAACAAACACACAGCTTTAACTCAATTAAAGCCTGTATTCATGAAGGTCTGCAACTGACGGGAGAGGGATCTGTGAAAATCAGATTATTGGAATCTGCCCAAATTACAAATCACAAAATTCCAAAAGGAAATATTCTGATTGCTCAGGCAAAATTTCAGAATAACCGTCTTCAGCTCACTATCTCCTCTGTTGAAATCGATGCAAACATAATTCCTGTAGAACTTAATGTATATGATATGGATGGACAGCAGGGACTGAGTGTTTCTTATTCACAGGAGATGAATGCTTTAAGTGAAATGGCAGGAAATATGAGCCAAACTTCAGGCACAAGTTTGATGCTGACACAATCAGCAGGACAGCAGATTGCAGCGGATTTGAGTCGGGGCGTTATGCAGGGAATTTCGGGATACTTTTCTAAAAAAGTACGAGCTCAGAAAGTAAATTTAAAAGCAGGTCATCAGATTCTGCTAGTTTCCAAAAAATAACTTTTAAAACCTTACAATGAAGTATAATATTATAAAAACAGTCATGCTTCTGCTTCTTTTTTTGTCAAAATTTGAAGCACAAACTGCAGACAGTCTTATCAGTCCAAAACTTGAATTAGGTAAAATAGAACCGTATCAACTGACCGTAACCTACGATAAAACGACCCATTTGATTTTTCCATCTGCTATCAAATATGTTGATTTGGGCAGTGAACACTTAATCGCCGGAAAAGCAGAATCTGTAGAAAATGTATTGCGATTAAAAGCATCTGTCAAAGATTTTGAGGCAGAAACAAATTTTTCAGTCATTACCAATGATGGAAAATTTTATAGTTTCGATGTTTTCTACAGTTCGTACCCAGAATCATTAAGCTATGATCTAAAAGAAATGAAAACTAAATTGGAAAGAGACAAATCCGGAGAAGTCTTACTGGCAGAATTAGGTAGCACCTCTCCTATTTTGACTGATTTGCTGATGGAAAACATTTTTTATAAAAATAAAAAGGAGATCAGGCATATTTCCGACAGACGGTTTGGGATCCAGTCACAGTTGAAGGGGATTTACATTCATGACGGGAAGTTTTACTTACATACGGAAATCAAAAATTTCACAAATGTTCCGTTTGTTATCGATTTTATCAGCTATAAAATTATTGACAAAAAAGTAGCTAAAAGAACGGTTCTACAGGATACGAATGTAGAAGTTTTAAGAACCTACCATCCCATCGAACAAATTAACGGAGAAAGTTCAGAGCGCAGCGTTTTTCTTTTAGACCAATTGGGTATAGAAGATGATAAGATTCTGATTATTGAATTTTTTGAAAAAAATGGCTCAAGGCATCAAACGCTTCAGATTGAAAATGCAGATTTGATTAAGGCAAAGGCTCTTAATGAACTTCATGTAACATTTTAAAGATTTAATTATGAGAAAAATTCTAATCTTAAAAATAATCATGCTTTGTTTAATCAGCAGTCTTGTCAATGCACAGAGAATGATTCCAAAGCAAAAGGCGTTCGAAATCAATGCCGGAACATTTGCTGAAACTGAAATGAACAGGAACTTTTATTTGAATGCTGGTGTCGTGGTTTACGGAAAAAAGGGAAACTATCAATTGTATGGTTTAGAGTATTCTAGGCAAACTACTAATTATAAATCTTTGTCAATTCCGATAGATAATTATTTAGCAGAAGCCGGATATAGTTTTCACCTTTTGGGAGACTATATACGAAATATTAATCTTTATACTTCAATGAGTGCCACTGCCGGCTATGAAACCATTAATAATAGAAATTCTGAACTGTCTGATGGAAGATTAATTTTAAATCAAGACAACTTCATTTATGGAGCTGGCGGAAGATTATCATTAGAAACTTATTTTACTGATCAATTGGTTTTTCTGATTCATGGAAAAGTAAAAGTTCTTTGGAATACGGATTTAGAACAATTCAGAACCTCAGTAGGATTTGGATTTAGGTTTAACTTTTAAATTAAAAAAAATGATAACATCTTATCAAAATATAAAATTCATCATTTTCCCAATCTATCTCATTATTCTATTGTTTACAACATCATCCATTATTGTTCAATGCTCAGATGGTTCAGATTTGGAAGTGCAACAAAATTTTCCTTTTGAGGTCAATGTAATGCCCGTCCCCAATGAACTTTCGAATAATGAAACGGTTGAAATAAGAATAAAACTTTTGAAGACAGGCAATTATTTGAATTCAAAATATTTCATCCGTTATTTTCAATTTGAGGGAGAAGGAATATTACAATATTATGATGAGCCCTCTTATCAACCCAATGATTTGTATGAACTTCCCAAAGACGAATTCAGATTGTACTACACTTCAAAATCAATGGTTTCCCAATCTTTTGAAGTTTGGATTTCTGATAATTTTGGAAATGAGAGAAAACTAAGTTTTCAGTTTAATAGTAAGAATTAAATAAAAGAACCGCCATACAATAAGTTTGGCGGTTTTTACAAAATAAAACTTTTTTCTTAGAAGTATTAAATTTATATTAGTATGAAAACTTATAAATCCAAATGAAAGTTCCCATTGAATATCATCTTAGAGAGAAATTACATTCTGTAAGTGAAAGAATAAAATTTATTACAAAAAATAATAATACTTACTTAGAACATACTGATCCCGTTATTGGTACTGAAAATTTAAAATGGAATCTTTCATTGGTATTATCACACATTATATTCAATCTTAGTATTCCTGATTACAGCAAAACTTCATTTAAGGAATTTTTAACTGAATACAATAGAGTTAATGGAACCGACATTACATTTAGTTTATTTGAACAAATAGGATGGATTAGGGTAATCGAAGAAGATATTACCATATCATCTGTTGTTGCATCACATATAAGAAGTTTAGTTTGGGAGTCAGCCCGAAGCTCTTCAATAGTTCTCTCTAAAGAAAAAAACAATTTAATAAATTGTTTAAAAAGCTACTATATAAAATATCATGAAGATTCTCAACACTATATTTCTAATTCTACACTTGTAGCAATTTTGGCTGAGTCTGCCCACCCGCATATCAACATTGATTTTTTATTAAGAAAAGAAATACTAAAAAAACATAAGAACACTGATTTATTTATATGGTCTTCAAATAATTATACAAGATATTTGAACGGAGAAATAGTAGTTAATTTGTGGCTTCTCTCAACACAACATGATACGACATCTTTTGAATTCAACACATTTAGAAAGCTTATACACATATTTAACCTGCATATCGATAACATCACGCAATATTTCAAGCCTCACGAGTATGAGAAAATTGTTGAAATGTCTGTAGAGTTTTTAAAAAAGCAAAATGATTTTCTACGATCAGATATTGAATTTGAAAAAATTTGGCTTGATTCAGCGAAATATCTAAATAAGAACTTATCTCATCAAATTCCCAAAATCCATTTTTGTTATGATGATGTTTACAGCTTTGTACAATCTGTAACAAACCATAAACTTGGTTATCATGATATGTTTGATTATCAGACTAGTCGAGCTTATATTTTTTATTTATTGACATTAATCAAATTTGATTTGAACACAGAGTTTCCCTATCATAAAATCATATCATTTTTAAAAGACATTGACAGACCATTTTTGCTGTGGATGCTTTACAGGCAGATTCCCAAAACTCATCAGGAGATTATACCTTATCTTTTACAAGACTTTGAATTAATGCCACTGGTATTTAGGATGGTAGATGATTTTGATATAAGTGAACTGTACATTAGAAAATACACTGACCGAAATCAACAACTGACTGAAAAGTCAAAAATTAAAAATGATATTTTTGAAGAATTATTTGATATAGCCTTAGAAGTATGTGACAATATTAACTACAGCAATAAACAAAAAGGAGAGGCAATTATAAAAATATTACTTGATACAACGGCAAAACTTTTCACCTATTACTCTAATGATTCATATATTAGCCACAAAGAATATCAACATCGTTATGATTCTGTAATAAAGAAAATTGTCTCAAAACGAGACAACAATTCGAACAGATTTGATGGTTTTAGTCCTCGACCAAAATTTATTATTAATTTATTGCCCTACATAATTTTGTACCTTCTAAAAGAATGCAAAAGTCAATTCAAAGAAAATATTGTTTTAGATCTTCCGTACTTGGATTCTTCTATTGAAATATTGAGAATTAGTAATTCCCAATTTTCCAAGGATGGAATAGTCAATGCCAAGAAAGTTATACTGGAAGATTACTCTTCCGTTTTAATAAAATATTTATGTAATTATTTAATTGATTTCTACACTATTGAAAAAGTTGATGTTAGTGACTTTTTCAATGAAAAACGAGATTTAAAACAAGTTTACAGGGGATTAGGTTCATTTGGTCAGGAAATTATAGATTGGGGTTATTTATTTTTACTTTTTGAGAAACACGATGTACTTGATGAATTGTATTCTAAAATCATAAATAGTGTCAATTTTAATACTAAAGAAGAAATTATTGAGAGCCACAATTTAAGAGAAGTTAATAAACTTAAGACTTTTTTAAAGTCTTTTCTTCTGGCTTTTATAGGAATTAGTAGTAAAACCAATGAGTATGAAGTTGAACAATTACCAGTAAGTAATACTATCAAAAAACTCAAATCATGGATTGAATACTTTTCAACTGCCTATTCTATAGATGATATTTTAAAAAGCAAAGTTAATCTGTTTGATGAAAAATTAAATATTTTCACAAAGGATTTGCACTATCAAAGTATTCCCACCTTATTTTTTAAGGCTCTTAACATATTTGACGTCAAGCATTCAAAAAAAATACTGAAGATTTTTTTTGATAAAAGCATTGATATTGGAAATATGGTTACTTCTATTAATATTTTTGATTCGAAAGTTCTACGTTCGACTGTGGCTGAAAGTATATCAAAAATAAACATTGAAAATTATATAGATAGCAGATTCACTGTAACTGAACTTCAAGAAACACTCATAGAAGTTATCAATTCAGATGATCATTGGAAAATTGCAGTTCCATTGATAGACAGGATCAAAGATCATTTAAAAAAATATGATCGTTCTAATGAACACCTTGCCTATCTGTTATATAATGTAGATTTGCTATTAGCTTTTCGTGAAAAGAATTTAAAAAACATTCTTGATCTTGAAGCGCCAAAGGAAAAGTATATTATTCAAAATAAAGATGAAAAGGCTGAAAATTTGAGGAAGTTTTTTATCGGTCTACACCACTTACATAACGAGAAAAATTTTGATAAAGCTATTCTATTTTTTGAGCTAATATCTTCTCATGAAGAAAGTGTAAGATACTCTTTTCATTTATTTAGAGCTCAGACGTTAAAAGCCGTGAAAAATAAAGATCAAAAACTTTTAGGAAGCTCGTTTCATCATTGGGAAAATATAAGTAAGTCTTTCAGAGATAAGGGAGATAACGAATTTCTCTCCTTAAAATTCGCTATCGCAAGCAATCAGCTGTATTATTTTCACCAGATTAAAGATCTTATTAATTTTAAACAAAATATCAATTTACTTCCAGAAACATATCTCTATGATAAAGAAATCATTCCTATTGTTTACGAATATTATAGAGATAATGAACTACCCGAAAATGCTTTTTCATACTTAACAAACGCTATCGATTACCTACAAAAAAATAAACTAAAAATATCAAAAAAAATTAAGAAGCTACAGGAAAATTCAATTACTCGAGACGTACTTCTGAAGTTTAAAAGTGATTTAAATTTTATAAGAAATTTGGATGCTCACGACATTCCTTTAATAACACCGGATATTATTAATAACAAAAGAAATCTTAATGATTTCATTTTGAATGAGTTTATTCAAGCTTCAAAAATAATGACTGATAAAATTCACGGTATCAAAATGAATCCACACGAGGATCGATTCAATGACCTGTTGATGGCTATTTTAAGACTTCGCTTTCAAGTATGGTCATGGAGTGTTCATGATCAGGCTCGGAAAGGAAGCTCATCTTCCGGTAAAAATGCTGGTGAAACTGATATAACTATTGAAGCTGGCAACATAACAATTGCTTTGGTTGAAGCTTTAGTTTTGGAGGGGAAGGATATATCGAAGACGCAAAATCATATTAAAAAAATATTTTCTTATTCTAAAAATCTTGAAAGATACTATATGATTGTCTACTACCGTGGAAGTCCCGAAAATATAGATTCTACATGGATAAGTTATAAAAATGACATTAGAACCACATTTTTTGATTCACATTTTAGTATTGATGTTAAGAAGGATTTTGTCAACTTGGAAAATGATTTCAATGACATTAATCACTTAAAGCTTGCAAAAACAGTACATGGAAAAAATATCGAAGTATTTCATATCTTAATAAATTTATCTGAAAATAAAATTTTATAATTATCAAACAACAAAATTTTATTTTAACAGTTGACTTCACTAAAATTAACTCGCATACACCTGATTTACAAACTATTACTCAATAAAAAACAACACAACAAAAGCTTATAAAGAAACCCATAACTCTAACAAACACTTAAAAAAACAATGGATCAGAAAATTATCGAAAACAAACATGGATTTGCCATTTTTCCATCCGTGAAAATCATGATGATGGTTAATGATAATGGTATTAAAAAACTAAAATGGGTCAAACATCTTATTTTTGGGGATTGGATCGGGCTTAATCTTGGATCGGACGGACAGCCAGTTTACGAAATGCATAACAATATCCAGTATGTCCATGTTAGGGGCAGGAACTGCAGCGGGCTCATACAACCCCATGAAATACAGCACAACAGGATACTGGAACTGAATTTTGTGGACGTCGGACAAGGTGACGGTTGCCATTTGGTAACTCCAGAAAATAAACACTACATCATTGATGCTGGTGCATCGGACAATATGTTTCGTTACTTAAAATGGAGGTTCAATCTGGGTAAAACAGGCAATTTTCCTCCGCCCATGGATGTTATTATCTCACACTCCGATGAAGACCATTATGCCGGTTTCAGTAAAATATTCGAACATACCAAAGAAGGCCGTAAAACCTTCAATATTAAAAAAGTCTATCACAACGGCATGGTGGAAAAAAGCGGTACCGATCCTTCGACGCTTGGGACGCTGATTACCATCCAAAATAAATCTTATATTACAGATTTGTGCCAGTCACAGGATGATTATCAAGAAAGAATAACCTCCCAGCCCCTGAAACACGGACAGTATATCAAAATGCTGCAGAAAACCACTGCAGACAAAATCGGCATCTGGGCAGGATTTCCTGATTTAGATAATGGCAGCGCCAAAATGGAAATCTTAGGCCCCGTAACAGATAATATAATGGGTAAACCAGCACTTCCAGTATTTGGAAGTAATAAAGGAAAAACTAAAAATGGACATTCAGTCATTTTAAAACTTACCGTTGGAAAAGTGAAAATATTGCTCGGGGGCGACCTGAATGAACCGGCAGAAGACCATCTGATGAAACACTATACAGGAGCTGATCTGCCCACCCTACGGAAAGCATTAAAATCAGCTGATCCCATCAAGAGAAAAAATGCAGCCAATGACATCAGTGCTGCAGTACTTAAGGCAAGAACTGTCTTCCAAAGCGATATTGCCAAATCCTGCCATCATGGCTCATCCGATTTTACCAGTGAATTTTTGGATGCCTTAAACCCAATTGCTACCGTTATTTCAAGCGGAGACGATGAGCCGCACTGCCATCCTCGTCCTGATACTTTGGGAACAATCGGAAAATACAGTAGAGGCCTGCGATCACTTATATTCTCAACAGAACTGGCTCGCTCAACACCTGAATTCTTAAAAAAAACACAAACTACCGCAATAGCTGCACCGATTACCAAAGAAAGACTGGTAACGGTATACGGGATGGTCAACGTGCGTACCGATGGACAGAAAATAATTATTGCCCAAAAACTGGAAGCCCCTTCCGAAAGGGGTGCCTGGGACATCCATGAAGTTATATGGAACAGCATGCTAAATGAATTCGAATATCCATTCTAAAAAGCAAAATTATCATTTACTTTTTTTATCACACAAAATAAAAAAACAAACCATAGCCCGCCTGCCTTATAAGAGGCAGACAATGGTTTACAACTTCCCTTTGAAATGGGATTTCTTGATACTGATAATTTCATGATATAATCTTAACTAAATAAAGCAGCAATATATTGGTAGATTTCATCTAGTTTCTATAAATCTGCTTCAAAAGTCTGACACTTTTGGGAATGAGAGAAAACTTAGTTTCCAGTTTAATAATAAACATTAATTTAATATAAAAGAAATGGTTAGCACATCAATGCTAACCATTGTAATTTATGTTAAAATTGATCATCTCCGGTACAATGTTAAACTTTTTAAGAAATATATGAGGCAGGGATTATAAGGAATATATTTTTAATGAGTTTCTTCTGACAAAAAATGGATTTTACTGCAGGTAAATTTTATTTTTGTTCACCTCAATTCATCTGATTTTCTCAATCTGAACTAAAATCTCACATCTGATTTTGAAAATATGGAGTTGAGAATCACGACATATTTTCAAAATCAGATGCATCAAATTTTGAATGCAAAAAGATGTTTCCGACCGTAGGAAGGAATTATCTTTTTGCCTGAAAAAAAAACAAATCAGACGGCAATAAAATAATATTACCGTCTGATCTTATTTAGAAATTACAAATGTCCGTCATCTGCAAACGACATGTAAGCACTAGAAGTTAATATACAATGATCGAGCAATTGAATATTCATAAACTGCGATGCTTCCTTAATCTTCTGCGTAATATTTAAGTCTTCCTGTGATGGTTTCAGATTACCCGATGGATGATTATGTGCTAAAATAATTCCTGATGCATTGCACAAAAGTGCAGCCTGCATAATGATTCTAACATCAACAATCGTTGAAGAAATTCCAGATTCTGAAACCTTCTTTATACCTAAAACTCTGTTTGCCTGATTTAAGTATAGGGCAAAGAAAGATTCTCGGTAATCCATTTCATCACTATCAAAATGCTCTTTAAATATTTTAACAGCATCCCGTGAAGTTGTAATCAACTTTTCACAATTTCCCTTTCTTGAATAGCTTAGTTTTATTTCGTTTACAATATTGAATTTCATATTTTGTACTCTGAATACGGCAGAGATTTGTTTTTTCCGTAATTAGAATGATTAAAAAAGTTAGTTCATCAAAATTGAATCAGCTCCAAAACTTGCAAACTTCTCACATAGCTCAAAAGCTTTTTGAGACTTCATTTGAGCAGTACCCCCCATAACAATCGACTGTATTTTAGCTTCATTGTTTTTATAGGTTTTCACATTCTGATAAAAACCTGTCACTGCATTATAAGCTCCAAACAAAGTTCCTTTGGTAGTTTCCATTTGTTGCGTATCACTCATCATCGCATAAGCAAATGCATCATCTACAGTGTTTTTAAAAACCGTAGACAATTCTTCAACGTTTCCTTTCTGAAGATGGTTTAAAGTTTCTTTATTGGGACAGAGTGCCAATTGAATCAATTTTTTCATTTCATCATCACCTACTGTAATTTTTGACCAATGATTAAAAGTTTCTTCTAATTCTTTGCTTAGCATATTAGCTAATCCCATAACTCTGTGAGCATCTTCCAAACGCTGTTTTGCTCCTGCTGTGTGTCGGATTCTTACCACATTGCTCATATTTTTGAGTGAAGCATTTAAAGTATTTTGACAAACAATACGGATTGGAGTAAATGCGGCGGTAATACTTCCGCTTCCGTCGTGTGAGGTGGTCAGAAAGTAGGCTCGACACCTGACGCCAATTTCTATGTTTCCATAGCTGGTTTCCCTGTGTCTGCCCCCAAACCGTACGTACATGTCTCCATGTATACGGCTTTCCATTGGTTTATTCAGTCTAATGTTCCTGCGTGCAATTTTTCGTGACATGATATACATACTGCTAAAGTTTTTCTTCGCCTACCAATCATTTGTTTTTCCCAGTTTGTTTTGCCTTTTAGGTCTTTAAGCTTTCTTACATGGTGCATTTCGATTTCATCGTTAGTACCACAGTATTCGCAAGTTTTAGCCATTAACCTATCTTTTAAGCTGTTTCTGCCACCTGTTATAGTGACCGTCATGGGAAGATTGTCGATTAGTAAGTTTCCAGTTACCATTTTTCGTTTGAACCCCTCGTTGTAAAGACTTCTGTATTTAATATTGCCCTTTCTATCTGTGTATGGGATAGAAAACACCCCATTTTTTCTATGCTTGTTCATCAACTTGTTTATTGACGAGCGATGTTTACTTGCATAGGTACTGTACATGCTATACCGCATGATATAATAGAAAGAGTTGATTATATGGCTGTTGTTTGCTATGGAGTAATAGTTATAGAAACCTCTTATTTCAGCATTATATTGACTGATGATTTCTAAATCATCAAATGCAATCATGTAGCCTCTCGAAATTCCCCTCCAAACTTCTTTTCCTTTTGGCGTGGTAATTTTCATTGCCTTATAGTCAAGAAGTTTTTTGCGTATCACTTCTGTAGAAACATACAGTACAACCTTACTTGAAAAGCATCGTCTTGGATAGCCCTTTTTATCCTTTTTGGTATCACTGGATTTTCTGATAAAGATTTCGTATCCCAAAAATTTAGCAGGTTTTTCTGCATGGGTAATAAGTGTCTTGTCTTCGGATAGTTCCAATTTGAGTTTATCTCTAAGAAAGTTTTTAAGGTCTTCCTTAATCTTGGTACAATCCTGCTTTGAACCTATTACGCCAATAAGAAAGTCGTCTGCATATCTGACATACTTCAATTTCCTCATGCTTTCATCCATCTGTACCGAAGCAGGATGTTTTTGACGTTCCTTAACGATGTCATTGATTTGTTCAAGCAAAAGTTTCCGTTTTACTTCGTCCTTTTCAACTTTGAGTTTCTGACTCAAACGGTATTTTTTGCAAACCAGATAGCGGGATTCCTTAGAGGGTTTTCTACATATACCTTTGTCAAATTCCTGGGTGTATTTTTTGATAAACTTATCGAACTTGTCAAGATAAATGTTTGCCATAATAGGGCTGATAATTCCTCCTTGGGGTGTACCGCTGTAAGTCCTGTGATACTTCCAATCCTCAATGTATCCTGCGTTTAGTAATTTTCTGATAAGTCGAATAAACCTTTCATCCTCAATACGCTCTTGCAATATGCTTATCAGTACTTCGTGATTGATGTTATCAAAGAAGCCTTTTATGTCTCCCTCGACAAACCATTTAGCACCTGTAAACAATTTCTGTGCGCTTTTCAAAGCTGTATGGCAACTTCGGCTTGGTCTGAAGCCGTGAGAAGAGTTTTCAAATTGCCCTTCGTAAATGGCTTCAAGTATCATACGTATTACTTCCTGTAGGAGTTTATCCATGAATGTGGGAATACCCAAAGGTCGCTTGCTACCGTTCTTTTTTGGTATGTAAATTCTTTTGGACGGTACAGGCTGATAGGATTCGTCTTTCAACGATTCGATTAGCTGTTTAACACGTGCCACGCTCATACCGTCTATGGTTTTACCATCGGAGCCAGCGGTCATATTGCCTGCTTTGCTGTATATTTTTTGGTATGCTACGTAATACATTTCTTCGTTAAACAATATCCTGTACAGTCTTTGGAACTTATATGTCAGCGTGTTGCTGTGTCTTACCAGACTGTTCAATGTCATTTCGGGATTTCTCATAATGTCTCTCACATTTTCCTTTAATTCAATTAAACTAAACCAACTGTTCCCCTTCGCCATGTACAAGGCTTTCCCTTGCTCGGACTAATACGGGAACTCCGTTGCCATGTCGGATATTCAGAAGCTTAACTTCATAGCCTTTCGGCTTTCCGATTTAGGCAATCCCCATTTAGATGTATAGTGACTTGGCACAATGGATTGTCGGCAACCGACTTTCGTCCTTTTCTACTTATTGTAGCTGTGTCCCTTACTTGTTCATGCTTTTACCGCTACATTTTTACGGAAAAGTGTTAGGGAAATGACGTTTGTAACTATCTTCCGTCAATGCTTAAAAAACTAACCACTTAGACTATCGTTCAATCAATCCAGATTTGTTCCTCATATCCATTATTTCAACTTGCCATTACAGTCGCAATCTGATAGCTGATTGACTTATGGCTTTTCCGATATGCTACACTCCCCATTAGGTTTCCCCTTTGGATAAATCGGATGTTGATGAGCAGTTTGAACACTTGCTCCGCAGTTTGCCAAAACTGCATTCACTACACACCCTTATGGGCGCACAATGTATTTTTCTGTAATATCGTCGCCATTTCCTACACGGATATAATCGGGAAGTTTAGCCGTAATAAAGATTCTTTCTCCATTCCCCAAAACTCCCGCAGTCTCGTACAAAATACCATCTCCCCCGCCTACTATAGCATCAAAGAAAGAAAAGGCTTCACGGTTTTGTACAATTTGGTAGTCTTTTCCGACAACGCCTAAAACCATATTGTTATCGGTGCGGATATTGGCGAAATAGTTCGGAACTTCCAATGCTGAATCGCTCATTTTTATGTCGTCACCATTTTCTATAAGACCGATGCTTTTTGTAAATAATGGAGATTTTTCTACCTCATAGTCAAGTCCTGCGAATCTGATAGCTTCTTCGCTTGTAGGATAATCTTCTACAACCTGACCCAAGTTGTGCCATGCTTTTTCCTTTACACTGAAAAATGAATATTTTCCTGTTCTGTTGTTGATATTTAAATTATGTGCCATGATGTTATATTTAAAATGTTATAAAATTGTATTTGTTTGTTTTAAAATGGGAGGTCATCATCCTTATCGTTTTCATTTAATTTAGAATTGCTCATCTCTTTCTTGGATTTTTTTTTGGATTCAGTAGAATTACTTTCAGTTCTTTTACCACCGCTGTGAACTTTGATTTGTGAAGTATGGAAATTCAAACCTGCATGAGCTTCTCCGTCTTTTCCTATCCATGCAGATGTGTAGGCTCTTCCGCTTAGCTCGACCAAAGTGCCTTTGGTTAAAAAGTCTGCAACTTTTGGAGAAATCCAATAGGCACATTCAAAGTAGGTAGTCTGTTCAACCCGTTCACCTTGTTTGTTGCGATAGCTGTCGTTTGTAGTAATTGAAAAATTGACCACTTGTTTTTCATTGGACAAATTGCGAACCTGCGCATCTTTTGTCAGTCTTCCGATAATGTTCATAATCGTTGTTTTTAGATTGTACATTTTGATTTGTTTTCAATCTTTTCTCCGTTCTTTCTCTGAAAGCCTTTCAGGCTTCGCTGAATATTTTTCAAAAGAAAAACCGGAAAAAAGAAAGCAGATAATCTTAGCGGACAAAGGGGAAATGACAAAAGGAAACGGAATAATTGGAGGGTACCTTTAGGGAGGAAACCGTTTATGCCGTAGTCTTTTGGCTGGCAAAAGATTGGGCTGGCCGCTATACCTTAGCTGCCTTTTTACCGGTTTATTTATGAAAAAATATTTGAATAAAACATCAGTCAAATATAAATACCAGTCAAATGCTACTTGAAATATAAATAGTATTGATTAGAAAGGGGCATTTATTTTTCACAGAAATATTAGTAACCAATTTTACGGAAATGAAACACTGCTGGTAAGTTTGTTTATGATAATGTATAAACATGACAAATAGTTTTGCTGAGGATCAAAAATTCTTTGGTCAGGACTTTACACATTTAAGTAACCTCTCAAGAATCTACAGAAATTTCGTTCATCCTGGTAAAGAACTAAAGGATAGAATAGACAGCCATAAGTCAGATCTTTGTTTTATAAGCACAATCGAAATTCTTAAAAGAATTTTATAGAATCGGGTAATGGTACAGATGTGGAGTTTTTAATTGAATTCACTGATTTCCTACAATTGCTGTTTGATACCCTACATCGTGAAGTGATTCTGAAAAGAAAACTTTTGTAGAGTCGATTCCTTCTGCCAATTGTTTTTGTCCATTCTGATGACTGTACAGACCTGTCATCAAAGCAGCACGACTAGGCGTACATAAAGAATTTTCAACAAAAGCTTTTTCAAAGATAATTCCTTCTTTTGCCAGTCTGTCAATATTAGGAGTCGGAGCCAGCTTCGAAAGTTTACTTCCGTAAGCACTAATGGTTTGGTACGAATGATCATCGGTCATAATGTAGATGATATGCGGTTTTTTCTGAGCATAAGAAAATTGGAACGCTGCAGCCAAAGTCAATATTAAAAATTTAGTTTTTTCCATAATTAAACTTTTATTTTTTTTAATTAATAAAATTCAACCGCAAACGATAAAAATATTCTCATGTTTACGGCTAAATTTCTTTCAATTACTTTTTATATTTCTCTGTTCTTGCATCTTTAATCACGCCAGACCAGTTCATTCCGTATCCGAAATCGTAGTTGTGACCTTCGGAATCTTTGTGCGTTTCCATATCGTAAGGCACGTCTTCTTTCTGCTTTTCAACAGTCGCCATATTTGCAGGCATCTGAAGCGGAAGCAATCCTGAAGGTTCGTATTTTCCGGTTACGATGTCTACAACTGCCTCATGATTGTAAACTGAGAAAGTTTGGTCAATCATAACCAAATTTTTGAACTAATAATATTTCTTTTTAGCAAGAATGATTTAATTGTTAATCAAAAAGATCATTCTTGCAAGTTTCAAAAGAGTATTAATTACACATATCAATAAATAATTATGTAAATTTGGTTAAACTCATAATCAACAATAGTGAAACAATTACCTACACGTCCGGAGGCCCATGTCAAAGATACAAGAGGATTAAAAAGATTGTTAAATTTTTTCAGAGACGAATGGATTATTAGAGAAATTAGACCAGACTATGGTATTGATTTTGAAATTGAACCTTTTAAAAATTCAAAACCTTTAAATAAAATTGTAAAAATTCAACTAAAAAATCATGAAACTTTTAATGATTTTTCAGAGGCAATAAATATTTTATCAATGAAGGTTTCCACCTTAAATTATCTATACGAAACTGACAATACCTATCTTATCACTTTAACAAATGATAATATGTTTTGTTCGCAGATTAAATCTCTTTATAATACATTTAACATTAACCAGGAAAAAAAGAATTGTTCAATACCTTTAGTTTACAGAAGACCATTTAGGAGTCAACAATATTCTAAATGGGTGGAATATCCAAAATTTCGGATTATATTCAATTTGTTAGGTAACGAGTTAGCGCATTTTGAATTGGACAAAACGAAAGATTCATTCGAAAATTATTATTCTTTAACGATCAAAGATAATGAGGAAAAGTATTTTTTTGAACGTGAAGATCTGGCAAATTTCGGTTACTATTATTCGACATTAAAAAAAGGACAAAAGAAAGCTAAAATAAAACTTTTAGAAAAGCTTTCGGAAGCAAATTCATTGCAGAGAAGAGGTGTTATAGAAGGACTTGCTTATCTCAATTATAAAGATGATGTAACTGAACAAATAGCTTTAGAAATGATTGCTTCGGACAATACTCAAGATATTTTAGTAGGTCTAATGCATTTATCAATACCTGGCGAAAATAAACATTTAGATATCTATTTAAATGCGATCTACGGTTACTTCAATAACCGAAAATGCATATTATTTGATGAGGAAATCCACGGAATTGAGCTAACCTCAATTGAGGCATTATATAATATTTCCACAGCTGAATCGCTTGGCTTGATCGTTGAAATGTTTTGTAATGATATTTTCAAACCCACTGAAGTATCTCTTATTTACTCATTATTATCTAACTCGCCAGTCTCAATTAAAGAAGTAATTATTGAGCTAATTAACAAACAAAAAAATTCTGATTATCAAATCTCTGATTATAATAGATTAATGACAGAATATTATGAGTTTAATATAAAAACTAAAAATTAATTTTCTAAAAAAATGAGTCTATTTTTTTACTCAGTCGAAATGTAAGATTAATTTTTTTTCAGTGGTATTAATGATTTAGAAATACGATGTACCCAATTTCTTGAGAATTACCTTTTATTATGAATACAAAACCATTAGAAGAGGTATGCATTATTTGTTCTAAAAAATAAGAAAGCTTTATTTTCAATTATGAGCTTTGATTAGACGATGAATATAGATTTAGATTGGAAATAATGATAAGAGAGATGATGTATATATTATATTTTTGTAGAAACATTCTTTCATTTATCTTTATAAAGATTTTCAGCAGAAATAAAATTATACAGAAAACATATCACATCAATTTTTATTGTAAAAACTGCTTAAGAATAAAAGACTAATAATTATGAAACATTTTGTATTTGATCCATTTGGAAATGGTTCGTTAACTGTGACATTTAATTGTGATAACTGTGGGACTGCAATAGTAAGTGATGAAATCGTTATTCCTACTCCTGATTATACAGCTGATTCAGCAGTCAAAAGTCAAACGCAGGAGGAAGGTTTTGCGGTTTGTGATCATTGTCACAAACAATTTGATATTGATCTGTTTTCAACTTACGCTGGTGGTGATGGAAGCATCAGTGATCTTTCCGAAGATTATGTAATTAAGGTTGATGAGTATCCAGAACCTTTTTACGAGGAACAATATGAAGCTATTTCCAGCAATACTTATTTTTTGCAGACATTCAGAAATGCAATTGAGAATCTTAAAGAACTCAATAGTATACAAATTGAAAAAACTACTGTAGATAGAATTTTAAGACAACAAATCTTTGTCGGTGTTATTGCTGCTATGGAAACCTATTTATCAGATGCTTTTATAAATACAACTCTAAAATCTGAAGAGTATACAAAAAATTTCGTCAGTACATTTCATGATTTTAAGGGAAGAACTATTCCGTTAAATGAACTTTACGATTATCATGAAAAAATTAAAACGATATGTAAGCAGGCGATGATTGATGTAATATATCATAATCTGCCAAAAATTAAAGGCATGTATAAAGATACTTTGGGAATTATAATTGGAGATATCGCAATAGCGCAAAAAGCGGTCAACATAAGACACCATCTCGTACACAGAAACGGAAAAGACAAAAAAGGAGATGAAGTCATCATTACCAAAATAAGTGTAGAAAAGTTAATTGTTGACATTAGTTCTTTTATAGAATCGATTGATGAAAAAATTGAAGCTCTAAATGAAGGTTTACCTTGGTAACAGTTTGTTAGTTATTAAAGAATTTCATCTCTTCAAAATATATCTTTTTAATAACATAAAACCGTTTGGCAACAATATAATTTAATGTACCAAGTTTCATCTTTACATAAACCCTGCTAACTACTCACGATTTAAATATCTTGCTTAAAATATTTATGAAAAAAGAGAAATCAATCGAAGTCAAATGAAGTCAAACAATTCCAATTTCGATTTTTTCAAATATTTAAAATCATCTTGCAAAAAAATCACAACTATGAAAAAGTAAATTTTAAATTAGGAATTGCTAATTCCTGTTTAATTTGACTCAAACGAATTAAATCATCTATAAAAGTGTTTGAAGATACGCTCGTCTTGGTCACGTGACAAGATTATTTATTTCTAAAATTATCTCTAAACCTTCAACTAAATGTTCGACATTTCTATGGTTATCAATACCTTTATAGAGTAACCCATTTATGGTGTAGAATCTTGGTGGATAAAAAGACGGGCTCGATACTATACTTTAGTTGCCTTTTGCCAGTTTATTTATGAAAAAAAACTCCATTCAAAACAAAAAAATGAAACTTTACAAATTATAATAATCAAGTGGTAAATAATCATTTTTTTACAACAAAAAGGTATTGTACAAAACACAGATTATAAATAACTTAGCGAAATATCTTTTTATATTTAATTCCTTAAGAATAACGTGTCAATTAATGTTAGAGATTTTCTTGTATGGTAAGCCATTCAATACCTAACATTGACTCTATAACGCCATACTCAGTGCAAGTTTCATCTTTTCAAGTATGTTAGATATCTACTATTGATTTTCTAATATAAATACATGATGCGATGGAAAGAAATAATGATAAAAAAGACAACTCTTTTATAGAAAAAAAAATCTTAACCTTCGAGCTGAAAAACGAAGAGGAGAAAGAGGAATTGTTAAATAAACTGATTGTAAAAATAATTGTTTCGCTTACCTTAAAAGAATATTATGAAACGTGCGATAAGATATCTAAGATTCAGTCAACTGGGACAAAGTAATGGCTCTATTGAAAGGCAAGAGCTGTATACAGATCAATGGCTAGCATTTAATAATGTAACATTAGTTGATACGTTTATTGACAGAGGTAAAAGTGCACGAACATTTGATCGTCCTGATTTTAATAAATTAAGAGAATTCATAACAAAACATCACAGCTCAGTAGATTATCTTTTGGTTGACCAACTTGATCGATTCAGTCGGGATGCTGGTGAAGCGATGAGTTTAGTGAAACTTTTACAACAAAAATACAATATCCAAATTGTTAGTGTTACGGAGGGTATTACCTTCGATTATAATACTCCGGGAAGTTTTTTCCGTGCAGGCCTGCAACTGCTTTTAGCTGAAGAAGATAACATTAACAGAAGCATAAAAGTAAAGGGTGGAATTTATACTGCAAAAGCAAAAGAGGGTCGTTTTGTTTATAAAGACGCCCCTTTTGGCTACACTAAGCAAGGTGAAAGAAAGGATAGAAAATTGGTAGTTAATGAAGCAGAAGCAAAAATAGTTCGTTTTATTTATGACTCATATTTAGGAGGTACACCATTATATCTAATAAAAGAAAATGCTCTTAGTATGGGGTTCAACAGAAAAGGGAATATGGCTGTGGAAAGAGTTTTAAGTAATCCTGTATACGCCGGCTTTTTGAAAGTGGAATCATATAAGGAGTATGCTGGGGGACTATTTCCGGCTATTCACGAACCCATAATAAATTTGCTTACGTGGAAAATTGTTCAGGAAAAAATGAAACGCCCTTTGAAGATTAAAACCGTGATAGATGACAATATACCGCTTCGAGGGGTATTAAAATGTCATTGTGGGCAACCTTTATCCGGAGCGCCATCTCGAGGCAAAGCCGGTAGATACTATTACTATTATAAATGCAAACATTCGAAGCATAATAATATCAGTGCAATAAAGTCACATGAGCAGTTTTTAAAAATCTGTGATCTCATGAGTTTGTCTATTGAAAACATCAAAAAAATTAAACTTTCATGTAGAAAATCGCTTGACTCAGAACTAAAGGAAAATCAACTCGTTCTTAAAGAAAACCAAAAAAAATTATTAGAGATTGAACAGAACTTATATTCAGTAGAAGATAAGTGGATAAAGAACGATATAACAAAAGAAACTTTTGAAAGATGGTCAAATCTATACAACAATGAGATTAAAGTTTTGAATATAAGTATTGAGAGATTAAGTACAAATCAGAATAAAGCATATAAAATCTTAGAGAAAAATCTTAACTGCTTAAATGACATAAGACAAATATATTCAAGGGCAAATACTATAGAAAAAAGGGAGTTTGTAAACTTAGTGTTCGACAGCAATCTTTATTATGAAAATGGTATTTATCGAACACCTACTATGCTTGGTATTTTTTCACATAATGCTTTGAAAATGAAAGACAAAGGACTTCTTGTATATGAAAAAAAAAAGAGTCTTCGTATTGAAGACCCTTTCAGCGGAGAGAGAGGGATTCGAACCCCCGGACCTGTTACAGTCAATAGTTTTCAAGACTATCGCAATCGACCACTCTGCCATCTCTCCTGAATAACGGTTACACCGTCGTTTTCAGTGGTGCAAATATATAAAGTTTTTTAAAACTGACAAAATATTTTTTCAGCTCTTTATAAAAAATATTGAATCCTATGACAATTTTTTCTGCAGGAATCCATTTAAGAGGTCAATATCCATCCTGCTTTTATTCTCCAGGCCGTATAACCAGCATCTTTTGCATCTATTTCAGGAATCTCTTCTATATCCGGAATCCTGTTGATTTCTTCCTGAGAAAAAAGTTTTAAATTGACTTTCAGCCGTTCTTCATTCAGTTTATTTTTACTTTCTACCGGATATGGCACTCCTTCTTCAGTCAGCTGTGTCCCGTATTTTTGAGGTCTGTTCTGAAAAACCTGGATTCTGTCATGCAGATAAGCAATGTTTAAAGGATTGATATCAGTTCTATTTTCAATCATCATTTTATAGCATTCTTTCATAAATCCAGGCTCACCAATAGAATGTTGAACAACCAGCCATGCAGCATCACTCGCCTTCTCCCCTACTTTGGAAACCGTAGGAAAACCTATCTTCCCGATGATTTCCCGAAGCTTTTCCGCATTTTGCCTGTGAATCTGTTCCATTTCAGGATCATAGCAGTTGGAAAGCTTTCCCTCAGAAGCCAGCTTTTCTCTTAGCGACAGATCTTTTTCAGCCAATTCAATTAATTCTTCAGAACATATTTCATCCATATCGTTCATTTTAATGATCTATTTCAGGTCTGTTTTCATTTCATTTAAAATAAAGATAGGCCTCTTTTGTACTGGGTCTCCCGGAACAAGAAATACGGTTAACCTCCATTTCTCTGCTGATTAAAAAAACCGTCTATCATCTTAGAACTTTCACCCGGCGTTCTCAGATTGACAAACTCTCCTTCTTCATTCGTTGTAAAATGTCCTTTAAAAGCATCGGGCATTCTCTCATACTGTTCATTGACCTGGGCCAGCAGGTCCTTCAAAGAAGTATACCGGTACCTTTCAACAAGGTAAGGCAATGCATTTTTTCCTTTCAGTAGTTCGTACTCCTGGTAATTGTAAGGTGTTGACTGTTCCCGTTTTGCGAGAGTCATTTTAAGCTTTACAGTCAGCTTTTCAATCTCTTTTTCTTCTGCGAATTGAGCCAGGCCACGAAGAGCATAGATTTTCATGTCCAGATACCTTTCCTTTTTATAGGCGGACTCAAAAAAACCTTTGAGTTCAGAAAAGTCAAAGCTGTACAAAAGCCGCAGGATCTTATTCCGGAAATCAATCTGTTTGGTTGACAGATAAATCGCAGTCAGAGTTGAAATATTTTCCGGAGCAATGCTCTTTTGATCAAGACTGAATAACGCACTTCTAAAATCAATATGCCTTTCATCTACTTTTCCATCGGATAAGATCTCAGGGAATTTATTTATCATATTCCTTATTTTCTGGTTAATATTGTTCAGGGCTGCAAATTGCCAAAAAAATTCCAAATATTTTCGTTCATAAGAGTTCATTTCGTTAAAAATCTAAAATTTATGAAAAAAAACGGTCACGTTTTATTCATTAAGTTTGTCTTCAAAAGAAATATCATGCAGGAAAACTACAGCAGACTGCTTACCTATGCTTACAATATCACAGGATCTTATGAAGATTCGCAGGATCTCGTGCAGGATGTGATAGAAAAATATATTTCTTTAGATAAATCCGGGATCAGGAACGAAGTTAACTTCCTGATTAAAAGCACAGTTAACCACGCCATCAATTTTAAAAACAGACACAGTAAAAAAATGGTTTATGGGGAATGGCTGCCGGAACCACTGTCCTTTGACAATGCAGAGAATAAACTGATCAAGGAACAGACAGCCCGTTACACACTCCTTGTCCTCTTAGAAAAGCTTAATCCCAGGGAAAGAGCTGTATATATTTTAAAAGAAGCCTTCGATTATTCTCACCAGGAAATCGCTGAAACCCTGGATATTTCCATTGATAATTCACGACAGCTGCTGAGCCGCGCCGGAAAACAGCTCCAGAATATAAAATATGCTCCCGATACTGCCAGTTCCACAGATACCGATATACTCCACAGATATCAGAAGGCATTGAGTGAAGGAAATATTCCCATGATTGAAGAACTTCTGAGAGATGACATCAGACTTTCTGCAGACGGTGGAAAACGTATCCGCGTCATTAAAGCTGTGGAAAACGGCAAACCGGCAACAGCATCCCTTCTTGCTTACGTACAACAGCAGTTTCTTTCAGGGAAATCTTTTACTTTTAACATTTTCAACCATCAGCCTGCTTTGTGCTTCTGGCAGGGAGAACGTATGTATAACTGTCATATTCTGGATATCGATGAGCATGGACTGATCAGGGAAATCTATTCTATTGTAGATCCTGAAAAATTGAAAAGAATTCATTAGTTTAAGATTAAATTTCAACTTTCCAACCATCTTTGTCACGTTTTAAAAATCAGGTGTGTCTTTAAAGAAAAAAGTATGAGCACACTTCTCCGAATCGACAGCAGCCTTAGGTTTAACGATTCTTATTCACGCCGTATGGGCGATTATTTTGTAAAACAGTGGATCCAGAAACATCCGGATGGATCGGTTATTGAAAGAGATACCGCAAAAAAAATGACGCCTCATCTTACCCAGCAGACTTTTGATGCATTTCTGAATGAAAATCTTTATTCTAAAGACCTTCTACTCTCCGACCAATTGATTGATGAGCTATACAAAAGCAGTGAGATCCTGATCACATGTCCCATGTATAATTATGGAATTCCTTCTTCGCTGAAAGCTTATTTTGACCTTGTGATCAGGACTAAGAAAACATTCACCTATGACAATGGCATCAAAGGATTGCTTTCAGGTAAGAAAGCACATCTTATTTCTGTCATGGGCGGTATTCACACCCTGCCCGGAGGAATGAATCCTCTTGAGACTCATTTAACCAGTATTTTAAATCATCTTGGCATCACTGACATCAGTTATTTTCCTTTGGAAAGCACAGCTTCTCCGGACCGGATTTCAGAGAAAACAGGATTATTGGAAACCGCAATTTTTAATTATTTAAATTAATTATGAAAGAGATCAGACAAGCTATAGAAAACTTTATTAAGGGTGGTGATACTAATGATACTGCGCTTTTAGAACAGGTTCTTCATCAAGATTACCAAAACATACAGGACGGATTTTTTGACCAACCTGGAATTTTCGTCATTTCGAAAGAAGAATATATCCGGCTGGTCCGCGATAAGGTTTTTGGAGGAAAGCCCAGAACGGTTATTTACCATTCCCTGAAACAGAAAAACAATATTGCCTACGCCCAGGTTTCCCTGGAAAGTCCAGTGCTCCGGTTTTCATCACTTATTACGTGCGTGCTTGAGCATGGAGAATGGCAGATAATAAGTAATATTCCAACGATAGAGCAAAAATAAAATAAAAGAGCTGTTCAGAAAGATTGCTGCAATGTCTTTGAACGGCTCTTAAAATAAAAAATAGCTGATGCATCACTATATGCCATTTCTAATCTTATCATGTATCTCCGACTGTTCATAAATCCTTAAAACAATCGTAATCTACATTTCCGGTTATTTCCCAAACAGACGTTTAATTTTGTTCAGACCTAAATACAGTTATAAAATGAAGAAAATTTTTACCTCCATCTTATTTTGTGCATCCATTTTTTTCTATGCACAAACCGGTACTGTTTCCGGAAATATTAACGATGATTCCAAACTATCCCTGCCGGGTGCCAAGATCTCTCTGGCTCCGGGAAATATCTATACGACTTCGGACGATCACGGTAATTTTGTTTTCCTGAATGTTCCTGCGGGAAATTATACCATGACAGTAGATTACCTGGGCTACGGAACCAGTGAATACAGTGTAACGGTTGAGGCTGACAGAAATACAAGGCAGAATATCATTTTTGCAAAAAAAGAAACAGCAATTGCAGAAGTGGTCGTGAGCGGGTCCACCCTAAAAAACCAGGCAAGAGCGTTAAACAAGCAGAAAAGCAATGCCAATATCACCAATGTGATCTCATCCGACCAGATCGGGCGTTTTCCTGATGCTAATATTGGTGATGCTTTAAAACGTGTTCCCGGAATCACAATACAGAACGATCAGGGCGAAGCCCGGAATCTTATCATCAGAGGGCTGGCGCCCAACCTTAATTCCGTTACGTTAAACGGTGACAGAATTCCCTCTGCCGAGGGTGACAACAGGAATGTTCAGATGGACCTGATTCCTTCGGATATGATCTCTACTATCGAGGTTAATAAAACCCTGACCCCGGATATGGATGCTGATGCTATCGGTGGTTCTGTAAACCTTATCACAAGGGCTTCCCCTAACGGACAGAGAATTTCCGCAACTCTGGCAGGAGGTTACAATCCGATCCGTGAAAAGGGCAATTATACAGCAGGATTTGTGTACGGAAACCGTTTTTTGAATAAAAAACTGGGTGCCGTTTTCAGTTTTTCCTATAACAACAACAATTTTGGCTCAGATAATATCGAACCCACATGGAGCATTGCAGATGATCCCGCACAGACTGTTTACATCAGCAAAATGGGAGTCCGCTATTATAACGTGCACCGCATAAGACACAGTTTTGATCTGAATATGGATTATGAATTCAATTCCAAAAACAAGATCTATGCTTCTGCCATGTACAATTTCAGAACCGATAAGGAAAACAGGTTTGCCTTGGGCTATAAAATAAAGCCGGTTTATAATGACGATGAAACTGAAATTACAGGCTGGAAAGGCAGTATTACAAGGCAGAATAAAGGCGGAGATGCAGATAATGACAACACACGTCTGGAAAGACAGAAGGTACAGAATTATGCTTTAAGAGGAGAACATCTTTTGGGCTCGAAGATTGATCTTGACTGGTCCATGAACTATGCAACGGCCAGTGAAAAGAAACCTCATGAACGTTATATAGAGTTTGAGAACGGAAAGATGAATTTCTCTTCAGACCTCAGCGATCCGGAAAGACCGATGATCACTCCCCTTTCTGCTGACAATTTAGGCGTTTATGAATTAAGTGACCTTTCAGATTCCAACAATTTTACACAGGAAAAAGAATTTGGAGCAAAGGTCAATGTCCGTTTTCCGTTTTCTGTGGTCGAAAACCAGAAAGGCAGACTTCGTGCAGGTTTACGTCTACGTTTAAAGGAAAAAGAACGGAACAATGATTATTATGCATTTGAGCCTTTGAATGATATGGGGAGCCTGTTATCTGTTCCTACTGTTCATTTTGACGGTCACAACTTCCAGCCTGGAAACTACGTTCCGGGAACATTCGTAAATCCGTCATACATCGGTGGCCTGGATCTTTTTAATTCTAATTTATTTACAGGTGAAATGAAGCCTGAAGAATTCCTTTCCAGCAATTATACCGCAAAAGAAAATATCTATGCCGGATACATCAGATGGGACCAGGATTTCAGCGACAAATTCTCAATGATTGCAGGAGCCCGTATTGAAACCACAAAAATTGATTATACCGGAAATTATGTACTGGATGAGGAAGATCTGGCAGGAAAGATCAACCGTACGAACACCTATACCAATGTGCTTCCGAATGTATCCTTCAAATATGTCCCTGTCAAGGATCTTATATTGCGTGCAGCATTTACAACAGCTTTGGCCCGTCCGAATTATTACTCACTGGTTCCCTATCTTAACGTTATTTCAGGGGATGAGACCATCGCGGCAGGAAATCCGGATTTAAAGGCAACGTATGCTTATAATTTCGATTTTATGGCAGAGAAATATTTTAAATCTGTGGGTATTCTTTCGGGAGGTGTTTTTTATAAGAACCTTAAGGATTTTATTTATACCTATTCGAGAAGAAATTATACATCGGGTGATTTTTCGAATGATTTTGCAGGACAATCCAATCCTATTCCTGCCGGAGAAAATAACTGGAGCTTTACACAGCAGCGTAATGGTGACAATGTAGATATTTATGGTTTTGAAGTGGCCCTTCAGCGCCAGCTCGACTTTATTCCGGGAGCATTCTGGAAAGGTCTTGGAGTATATGTCAATTATACGTATACCAAATCCAAAGCGAAAGGAATCACAAATGAAGATGGTGTAGAAAGAACAGATTTAGGTCTTCCGGGAGCTGCTCCGCATATGTTCAACGGATCTCTTTCGTGGGAAAACAAACGTTTCTCGGCAAGGGTTTCTATGAATTACGCATCTGATTATATCGATGAGCTGGGTGGAAAATCATTTGAAGACCGTTATTATGACAAGCAGGTTTTCCTTGATGCCAATGCATCGTATAAAATTACAAGCCAGCTCAGAGTTTTTGCCGAAGCCAATAATCTGACGAATCAACCGTTACGGTATTATCAGGGAATCCAAAGCAGAACTGCACAGGTGGAATATTACAAACCGAGATTCACTTTAGGATTGAAATTTGATTTTTAAACGTATGAAAAAGTTACCATTTATTATAGCGATATCAGTTTTACCTTTTGTGGTGAGCTGCAGCACGCAAAATTTAGGAAAAAATATAAACCCTTCCGTGATTACAGAAACGGTAGTTCATGATACGGATGATCCTGCCATCTGGATCAATCCTGCAGATGCTTCCAAAAGTATTATTATTGGCACAGATAAGGATACTGACGGAGGACTGTATGCCTTTGACCTGAATGGAAAAATCGTCAATAAAGTTTTAGGATTAAAACGGCCGAACAATGTAGATATCGAATACGGTTTTATGCTGAACGGAAAGAAAACAGATATTACCGCTGTTACGGAAAGGGAAACCAATACGGTAAAGCTTTACAGCCTTCCTGACTTGAAGGAAGTAGGTAGATTTACAGTATTTGATGGCGAAACGGAGCGCGACCCGATGGGAATTTCTATGTACCGAAATCCTGCATCAGGAGAAATACATGCTGTTGTGGGAAGAAAATCCGGACCGGCCGATGGCTACCTGTGGCAGTATAAGCTTTCTGAGAAAGAAGGGAAAATAACCGGTGAAGTTATCCGGAAGTTCGGGAAATATAGTGGTCTGAAAGAGATTGAAAGTATCGCTGTAGATGATGAAATGGGCTACATCTATTATTCTGACGAGCAGTTTGGGGTACATCAGTATTATGCAGATCCGGACAAAGGAAATGAGGAACTTCTGGTGTTTGGAAAAGGTGATTTTAAGTCCGATGTGGAAGGAATCTCTATCTATCCTACTTCAGAAAAAACAGGATATATTCTGGTCTCCAACCAGCAGAAAGATACTTTTAACGTGTATCTGCGAGAAGATCCCGCCAAAGGAAGGATTGCCGAGATTCCTGTTTCCACCAGTGAAAGTGACGGTTCAGAAGTTACGAATGTAAATTTGGGACCGGATTTTCCAAAGGGAGTATTTGTCGCCATGAGCAATGGCAGGGTTTTTCATTTCTATGACTGGAGAATGATTGAGGAGAGAATAAAAGCTCAGGTGAACGCTGCAAAAATAGGAAATTAAAAATGTGATGTTTTTGAATCATTAAGGAGTAATAAATACCCGGCTAAATCTCAGAGTAGCCTTGTCAAGGTTCGAACCTTGACAAGGCTTATTCTTAGACAACTATTAAATAATTGAGGATTGTCCTATTGATTTTAATATGCCGGATACTTTATAAAAATCGTATCCTAAAACTTCTCTTTCTTTTCTTAAAATTTTCTGCAGAAATTTTAGAAACTTTTTTTCTGGAATTTCTGCATTTCCAATTAGACTTTTAAAATCGTCTAAAACGTTTGTTTTCTACATGGCTATTTACATTAATTCATCACCGGTACGTCCCAAAAACCCTGTCCCAGACCGAAGTATAAAAACCAAAATTTTTATTCTCAACCAGATGATGTTGGTTATGAAATCTCGTTGTTCCTACAAAAAAACGGTCAAACGATGCCGGAAAGAACTCCCGGTTCAGGTGGCCTATCGTTCCCCAGATAAGATTGATGATTAAATAAAGACTGATGGATTGAATAGAAAAATCATAGCCCATCAACAGAGCTAAGATCATGAATCCAAAACCAATGGTTTCAAAAGGATGCAGTACGAAAAGACTCAGAAAATTGGTGCTTACATGTTCATGATGCCTTGCGTGTAATTTTTTGTAGATAAAAGGCTGATGGGCTGCATAATGAAAAAAGTACATCAAAAGGTCCATCAGAAGAATCAAGGTAATGGTTTCAAGAAAAACTGAAACCCCAGAAGGATCCTGATTGAGGCTGATCCAGTTGATTTTCCATAAAAAAGCTCCTAAAAGCATAACGAAGCTATTGCAGATAACCGTGAGCAAGCAGAGATAAAAATCCGATCCGGTGACAGGATGGTTCCCCTTCTGAAGCTGCTGTTTAGGGCATGTCTTTTCAATAAACTGAAAAAGTCCTATCGAGAACAAACACAGAAATACATTAGATAAAATACTGAATACGATCCACTGCAGCCATGAGAACTGCCAGAATATCTTTAAATAACCGGAAAAATCAAGCCAATTAAGAACCATATATCATCACCTGTAAACTAAGTTCATAAATGTATGAATTTCCTCTTTAAATATCAAGCCTTCACAAATCCAGGAATACAAGGCTTTATGACAATCTGCTTCATCAAAATCTGCGTGATTTATTTTATGACCATTCTGATCTCTCGCAGATTTTGCAAATGAAGCCGTTATTTTGTTTCGCAAAATGAATGGGAAGCAACAAGATTATTTCTGTCTCTGCTTTCTTTTCAATTCCCGGACCCGTAAGGTCAGTTGTTTTCGCAGATCATTGTGATACTGTCTGTAATTTTTTATGCTTCTTTCCAGTTGTTTCTTCTGAGCCAGATAATCCTCATATAATTCACTTAATTCCGAGACCTTTGAAATCATCTCAGAAGGCTGAATATCCGGATCTCCGGCTGCTTTTTTCAGCAGACCACGGTAATATTCCATACGGTCTGTAATGCTGCTGTGAAATTTTGGTTCTATTCCCTGCATGGCTGTTGGTTTATGTATTAAAATTTAAAAATGGTCACTTTCCGATGGCTGCAGAAGGCGTATCACTCTGAAATAAAATCTTAACACTTTGGTCCAAAGCATTCTTGCCTGCTGATTTTGAATAAATAGTGTTCAGGGCGGATGAAATCAAGGTTTCTTCCGGATCTCCCAGGGGAAGTAAGGGCAGCGAAGCATATTCACCGGCTGCAATCTGTGGAGGAATCCCATTGCTGTAAGCTCCTTCCCCATTTGCATTGAACACTTTATAAATCACCGGATGAAGCTGCCACGATATTTTTTTTGGGTTTCTTTTGTCTTCTATCATAAATCCGGCCATATCCTTCCCCAATGTCACACCTCCCACCTGAATGACCTGCATGTAAGGTTTAAGGTTATTGATCACAATCTCCGAAGCAGATGCCGTACTGGTTGAGGTAAGAATATAAACTTTACCCAGTCCCAGAGCATTCGCACGCAGAGTATTAAAGTCAAGGGCATTAGCATCATAGCTGATCTGCTGGGCAAATGTCCGTTTGACTTCCCCTCCGTTTTTATTCCCTTTATAGATAATAAATGGAGAGGACGAGGAAATGCCGGAAGGGATCAGTGAGCAAAGTGCCGCTGCTGAAGCCACAGATCCTCCATAATTGTACCGGATATCAATGATAAGATCCTGTATTCCGGCTGCTTTGAATGCGGCGAACTTCTGATTCAGAACAGAAGTCATTCCGTCCGGAAAATCATAAATGTAAAGATATCCTGTCTTTTTTCCGTTTTTTTCAAATATTTTAGATTCCAGAGGCTGTTCAAAGGAATACCCGTAGTAAACGGTGATGTTCTTTTCATGTACAACAGTATCATTTTCCCACTTTCCAACTGTTAATTCTATGACCGTCTGATCTTTAATTGATGACGTCAGTTCTTCCGCATTGGACGCGGTAATCGTTTTACCATTGATCTTCGTGATGATCATCCCCCTTTCCAGGCCGGAATTGAATGCCGGAGAGTTTTTCATAACAAGCTTTACGGTGGTTACAACACTGCCATTAGCGAGCTGTATAACAGTATAATCAAAGCCATACATATTCCGGACAGAACGCGGATAGGAAGAAGGGTCTTTACTGTCTACAGCAAATGAAAACCTGTCCTGTGAGGATAAAAGGCTCTTAAAAAAATCCTTCACCGGTAGATGGTAATCCGGTTTGGCGGGCATCTGGTCTGCCCAGTAATAGTATCTTTTCATGCTGTCCTGCACCCATTGGTTTACAGACTCCCTGCTTCCTTCCGGGAAACGCGGAAGGCCCTCATCATCATTACGGTTACATGATAAGATAAAGATAGAGACTGCCGAGAGCAGCAATAGAAAATTAAAATATTTCTTCATAGAATTGCCCATCATTACAGATAATCTACCACATCAATCTCTCCTTTAACAGTGAAGGCTCCATTTTCCATTTTTTCCTGAAGAATGATAAGATTGGCTCCCATATCCTGTTTTATTTTTACTTTAATGATTTCAGTTCCGGTATACGGCACAGAGCTGTCCGGTTTATACAGTTCAAGATAGACAGGAGCTGTATTGCTGAAAAAATTATAGATCTTTACCTCAGTAAAATTTTTCTTTCCGATATCGGCAAATTCTGCAAGCACGGCTCCGTTTTCCCTTTTCAGAACCCCTTTCACGTTGGAAAGTGAACTTCCTGAGTATTCACCCAGATTGGGGAAAATAAATTCAAAGCCTACTTTTCCAAGATTGATCTGCGGCTTAACAGCGGATGCCTGAAGAAAAATACCCGGAAGATTGAAAAAATTCAGGGTTTTATAATCACTGACATTATCGTAAGTGATATTGTAACGGGCAATTTCGGCCCCTGTTTCATTATTGTAGATTCCAAGCTTGTTTGTTTCTCCTTCATCCAGAACGAAATCAAGTCTGGTCTCAATTTTATTGGTATAAGAAGTGTTTCCGTCAATAGATACGGGGGTCCCGTTCAGTCTCAGCTGGATAACATCCGGCTTGGAATATCCTTTGATAGTCACCTCAGCGGGTTTCTGTGATTTATCAAACGGCTGCATCATGCTGCCATCCGAACAGGAAACAAGTAATGTAAAAAATACGAGTGCAATGAACTTATTCATTTATATTATTTTAAATTAAAAAATCTAACTCAGAAAATGTTGTCCCGCCCGGTGAAAGTACGGGACAACATAATAATTATAAAAAAAACTAAGTTGGATATGTTTATGATCAAACGGTTTTTGCGGGGAAGCTTTAAACCTGTTTGATCTATTAAGTTTTCATGGTTAATTCCTGCAGAATACTCTGAAGGCTGGGTGGATAAACGGTGATTATTTTTTAATAAACTTCAGTTTCTCCGTTGTTTTCCCGTCAGAAACTTCAGCAATGTACATTCCGGACTGCAATGATGCTACATTGAAAGATCTGCTGTATTGAGCTGAAAGTACTTTCTGTCCGGCCACATTATAAATAGAAACCGCCGTCATATTTTCTTTAAAACTTGGATTTAATTGTAGCTGAAGGAATTCCTTTACCGGATTTTCTTCGATTTTTGTTAAATTTTCTTTCTTCTTTACATCTTTTGTGTCCAGGAATGTGGAAGCATAAATCGCCATTTCATCGATATTGATATTCTGGAGATTATTACCGCTTGGCTTTCTGTTAGACCATATTCCGATATAGATCTTTTTACCCGCAAAGGCTGAAATATCAACAATACTTTCGTTAAACTGAGTTAAATCATTAGGAAAAGGATTAGCCACAGTTCCTGCAATGATGCTGTAAGGGCTTGGCATATCATTTCCGTCTACGTCGACTGTCATAGCCTGAAAATCGGCCAATTCCGGAACCGGTTTCTGAGGGGTGCTCACATAAATAAAAAGATCACGCCCTACATTGAAATGGGTTGTTCTCTGTCTTCCGATATAAGCAGCCAGGCTGATTGTTCCTGATGCGCCCTGCAGATCAATCGGCGGCGAAATAATCCAGTCGTTTTCAGTAGCGAAACCTGCAACATTTCCGGTTGGAACCAGACTTACTGAATATCGGAGAACTCCTGCAGTACCATAAGTAAGGGCATTGGTCCCGTTAAAATAAATATTCTGTCCCTGAACCCATCCGTTTCCATTATTGTTCAGATCATGAGCAGTCCATCCCTGAAGATCAGCAGGGGTATCAAAAGAATTGCTCCATACCAGAGACTGCGCAGCAACCGCCTGTGAAAGCAATACAACAGATAATAAAAATAATTTTTTCATAATACAGATTATTAGAGATTAAAAAAATAAAAGCAGGGAAAGACATGGGAAGCTTCCCCTGCATTTAAAATTATTCTACAATAGAGAAGTTATATTTCGTCCAAGTTCCCTGGAAGTCTCCACAGTTTCTAGGAGCCACGTTCCATGGTCCTACGTTGAAGAATGGCTGAGTCATTCCCCAAGCTGAAGCTGTACTTCCTACCAGTAGGTTGGCAGCAGGGATTCCTGCAGTTCCTGCACCTGTAACAGAAGTTGTAAATCCGTGTACCTTGATGGTGTTTAAAGTAGAAGCTGAAGACAGTTCAGAACCTGTTCCCTCTACTTTGATTCCTGTAGGATAACCTGTTACTACAGCGTTATTCAACGTTAATTTTCCTGCTCTTCTGATGTGGATACCATTTTCATATAATGGTCCTGAAGGTGTTGATGAAGAATATAACACGTTAGTACGAGATCCTACGATAGTAAGGTTGTTGATCACAGGATTTGTAATAAGCGGTGTAGCTGTACCCGTTGAGTTGTTATCCAGCTCAATACCGTTGGTATCGGAAACACCACCACTAATACTGTGTGTAGAGTTGTTGTCTGCTAAAGCAAGGGCACAAGTAATTGTTCCTGTATATCCGTTGTCGAAATCAAAATTATCGTCATCCGGAGCAAAAGAAACAAGATTAGATGCATTCACAGTACCTCCGAAGAATTCGAAAGAGTCATCTTTCCCGTAAGATACCTGGATGTGGTCTAAAGTAGTCCCGTTTCCTACAGCTCCCAAAGTAAGACCGTTGATCTCATTTCCTGAGTTTGGAGCTAAAAGATCGAATCCGGCAAATTCAATACGAACATACTTTAAAATTCCAGCATTGTGAGCTGCATTGGTACCTCCGTAGTAAAAATCAGAACCGTTTAATCCTTCAATAGTTTTAGTATCAGGTGTATTTGCAGGTGCATCTCCTAAAACAATCACACCACCAAAGTCACCAGGAGCAGCCGTTGTATTTTCGTCTCCGTCTAACAGTTTATAACTTGTAAAAATAATCGGCTGTGTCGCTGTACCGGTAGCATCTATTTTACCAGCTTTAGAAATCACAAGAACTCCTGTAGGTGTATTCGTAGTGTTTGGTTTTGCTTTGATAAAAGTTCCTGGCTGGATTGTTAATTTAGCACCATTCTTTACGGTAACAATACCGTTAAGTTCTACCACACCGCTCCATGTAGTGTTGGTAGTGATGTCACCACTTACGGTTGTTACCGGAAGTGAAGAAGCTGTAATATATTCAGCAGAAGCAGACTGCATTTCGAATGGTGTAGAAGAATCCGCTAAATGATCATTTTGACACGCAGTAAGAGATAATGCTGCAACAGCAATTAAAGTTAGTTTTTTCATTGTTATAATTTTTAATAGATCCAGTAATGTTATTTTAATAACCGGAAATTTTAATATTTAGGAATATCCGCCTCTATATTCCTGCGATTTGGTTTATTTCACCCTGCATTTCAGGAGGAGCTGTCCTGCCGGGGTTTCCTGCTTATCCGCTGTTGTCCGGAAAAAAACAACAGCGTCCGGTTTTTATCTGATCCGGTACTGCTGTGCGCATCATCAGTATTGATCCGGCTCGTGCCCAGGATTCCGAAACCTGTACATTGCATCAATGAGCTCTTTTATTCTGTTTTTTATAATGTCTTTAAAAAGTATAATTCACGCTTAAACCGAATATCCTTCCGCTATAAGCCCGGAATGTAATCTTGTCGATATCTTTGTCATATTTATCAGTGGCTCCGGGCAGAAGCTTCCAGGCCTCCCTGTCTGTAGATATGTTGCTTCCTCCTGATCCATTGGGTACTGAATAGGAATTGAAGTTGTTATAAAACTCTTTCACTCTGTTGAAAAGATTTCTGACATTAAATTTCACTTCCAGATTTCTGTTCCTCAGGAATTTATAAGAAATCTGGACATCTGCTACAGCATAGGGACGCTGTATTTCTTCTCCGTTATAATCATACCCTACCGTGATGTACTGATCACCCTTGGCATTGTATAAAAAGCTGGCCCCTAAACGGCCTCCATCATAGGTCATTCCTAAATTGTAGGCATAAGGAGTCTGCCCGTACAGCGGTCTTTCCACTTCATAGGTTTCTCCATTGTCTCCTGTTTTATACTGATCTTTGAAAGCGATTATCTTTGTCGTGTTATAGGTGAAATTTCCGCTTACAAAAAGTTTTTCCAGAAAAGATTCTTCAGCAATAAACCCCAGATTTTTCCGGACTTCCACTTCTACTCCTTTCAGTTTTGCATTTTTAGAGTTTCCGTTGTACAGGAAGAGGTTTCCTTCGTTCGAAAGACGTCCTTCACGCTCAATAGGCCTGTCGATGTCCTTGTAATAAAGTGCGGCGGAGAATATTTCTCCCAGGCCGGGAAACCATTCAAATTTGAAATCATAGTTATTGACTACCGATGAGGTCATTTCCGTATTATAAATCAGACCGTTGGCTACCGGATCAAAATAAGGCAGCCCTGTTCTCTCATTAAACTGAGGACGGATAACCGTTTTATTGTAGGCAAGTCTTACATTAATTTTATTGGTCGGGCTGTACGTAAAATTTACGGAAGGCATCCACTGCCACGGTTTATCATCTATCGGCTCTTTTGTAACCGTTTGATTATCCGAAAGATCTAATTGCTGAGAAATAAGGTCGTATTTAAAATATTCTGCACGAACTCCCCAAACCAACCTGAATCTATTCTTCCAGCGGTTGTCAAACATAACATAAAAGGCATTCTGGGTTACTTTCCCTTCGTATTTGTTATCCTTGTACAGCGGTCTGGTTTGCCAGCCTATTCCCCCGGGAACATATTTGGAACCATCAAACCACTGGGACAAAGAGCCATACATTGTTAAAAGGCCTTTTACATTATTCGGAACATCTCTGTTTTCATCCACTCTTAAAAAAAACTTCTCCTGCTGATTGGTATTATTCTTTATAACACCGGCATAGCCTGCTTTAATGTCATTTTTAAAATTTCCCTTATCTACATTCCATTTAAGGGATGCTCCGTAATTATAATCTGTTTCTTTATTGCCAATATATCCTCTGTAAAAGTTTGATGCTGAATTGTATATATTATGATAGGTAAGAATTTCACCTCCAATGAAATCATATTGGCTCAGGTACTGCGTATAATCTTTGGTATCAGATTTCACTCCTGTTCTTGCAGCAAACCAGTTGATTTCTGCATTTCCAACTTTGTGGTTTCCCTCAAGCTTGTTCTGTAAAAGTGTCTGATAGATAGGATAATTGGTATTGTCGGTATAGGGCTTATCCAGATCCTTGATCTGTGCGGGATTATTATTGGGAATAATGCCGTTATAGAAATAATTATAGGATGCTTCAGCATTGGCGGCCATTCCGCTTCCTCCTGTATATTCGTTCCAGCCGGTTATTCTTGTCAGCGTATTATCATAAATATGAGTATAGGAATTACGGAAGGAAATTCTGTTTTTCCCCAGCTGCAATCCAAAATTCAGCATTCCTGCCAATGTTGAGTTATAATTGTATGAAGCTCCTTTATTTTTGAAATTGTAAAATACTATCGGGCTTGTTCCATTCTCCTGCCAGTTAGGATCGTATGGTGCTGTAGTGTCCAGCCAGTTTCCTCTTCCTGTATGATCGATATCTAACTTATTCTGCTCATTTCTTACCGTAAATGCTCCGGCAAAGCCCCATTTGTTATTATTTTTAAGTGCAAATGATCTTCCTAATGCTACCTGTACATTGGAACCCATATCCCCTGTGGTACTGAATGTGGAAAAATTATCATTTTTGAATTTTTTGGACTGTTCAAAAAACAAAGGATTGTTCCAGTCTGTAGCTTCAAGACCTTTGGGAAAATCTCTCGTGCCGTCATCATATCCGAAATAATCGTATTTTCCACGTTTACGGGTCAGAAATTCCTTAAATGCTGACTGGTCATTATAGGAAGTTCCCATACTTACCGTGGTAAAGTTTTCGTTGGGAATATCTTTGGTTCTTACCTCAACATAGCCTCCTGCAAAGCTGGCATTCATATCCGGTGTTGCCGTTTTACTTACTACAATGCTTTCCACCATGGCGGTAGGAATAATATCAAATGAGAAGTTCTGGTTGTAAGCCTCTGTACTGGGAAGATTGATTCCGTCCATAGCCGCTGTATTCCAACGTTCTCCCATAGACCGGACCACTACATATTTGTTATCTATGGTCGTTATTCCTGTCACTCTTTTAAGGGTTCCTCCTACATCGCTGTCAGGAGTTTTGGCGATCTGCTCGGCAGAGATCCCGTCACTCATCTGGGCCGCTTTTTTCTGTTGGGCGAGAAGTCCGGCCTGGGTATCTGCTTTTCTGGTTCCGGTAATCACCACTTCCCTGATATCCGTTATTTTATCCGGAGCCTGCTTCATGGCGAATGAGACCGTATTGGTTTCATTAGTGTTCACTGAAAGTTTTTCTACGCGCAGTGGGCTGTATTTTGAAGCTTTTACGGTTAAAGTATATATTCCGGAAGGAAGATCTACCATGAAATCTCCGTTATTATCTGTAAGTACGGTCTTTTTAGCAACTGTCACTTCAGCTCCGGCTACAGGATTTCCTACTTCATCCACAATCTTTCCGGTGATTCTTCCGTCTCCCGTTACCGAAATACCGGTTCCTTCATATTTTATTGAAATAAGATCTCCACGAAGGCGGAATGCCACCGGAAGCCCGTTTGTAATATCTTTAAGACAGTTATTGACAGAAGTATTTTCACATTTTACGCCTTTTACCTTCAGCTCTTTAATATCCATTTTAGAATAGGCCAGCCTCATTCCTGTTTTTCCGGCAAAATCTTCCAGAACCTCAATAAGAGGTCTGCTTGCAGGCACTGAAAATGATACTTTCTGAACCAGTTCCTGAGCTTCAGCTGCTACGGTAAAGAATACTGCCGCAACGGTAAGACCGCATTTCAATCTTTTCATATGTTCAATTTCTCTTTTAATAATTTATTTTCTTTTAGTGTTAATTCTATGTAGGCTATTTCTTCAGGGTGTATACATCATCTTCTTTGTGTACCTCAAGTCCCAATATAAAGGCCAGCGCTTCCATGTTTTCATCAGCTGAACCTCCTGTGAAATCTGCTGTTATCCTCTTTTCTGCAGTTTCCTTGGGATACAGGATCCTGATCTTATAATTATTCTGCATCACATCTGCCACTTGTTTAAAGGAAACATCATTGAAGCTTAATGACAGCAGCTCTGTTTTCAGGTTTCCAGGTTTCTTATCTTTCATCATCGAAATCACGGCTGCGGTTTGGGCTATCCCGAAATTCGTCCATTTCTGATTTGGCTTCAGGTAAGAAATGGGGACTCCGGCATAGGAAACAGCAACTTTTCCTTCGTAAAGCTGTACGGATTTATCTTTTCCGGACTGTGAAATTCTAAAAACAGTTCCCAGGACTTTGGTACTGAAACCGTCCGCATGTACAATAAATGGATGGGTTTTTGATTTGGCCACAGAAAAAATGGCATCTCCTTTCAGATTCACAATCCTTGTGGAAGCAGGAAATGATTTATCGACTGTAAGTTCTGCACCTTTTAGCAGGGTTACAACTGAACCGTCTGCCAGGTAAACTTTACGGTTTTCCGGGCCCGAAGTATAGGTATCGGGTTTAAAAAAAGCAGTATAAAGGATTCCTCCTAAAGAAAGCAGAAGTATAATTGCTGCCGCTGCCGTGTAAGCATATTTTTTCAGTGAATGAACAGGGGCTTCTTTCGCAGGCTTCATAAAATACAGTTCCAGTGCAGATAAAACCCTTTCTTTGGATTCCTTCATATGGATTCTGTCCAGGTCTTTTTCTGCGCGGGTTTCCCACTGGTTTAAAATTTCATTTTCTTTTCCGGAAATTTCCCCTTCGGAAACTTCTCTTTGCCAGAGCTTAAACACGAAAGCTGCAGTATTCTTATTTTTTTGGCTTTTCATAAAATATTTCATGTATTCACAGATACTTCTATCTATAAGACTGTGAAAATGAAAAACTTCCCCAGACGGTTCTTAATATTGTATTCATATTAAAACCAACTTGTTAACATTTTTAACCTATTTTGCTATTTTCTCAACATTTGATTCACATTCCGGGGATATGTTTCAGAAATAATTAATCTTAGAATCCCCAAAGTTCATAAAAAGTTAATTTTCCTTTAGGTAATTTTGTACCAACGATATGATGCTTACAGACTATACGATATTAAAGAAGATAAAATCAGGTGACCGCCCTGCATTCATGCTGCTCTATGAGCGGTACTGGGACAGTCTTTACCGTTTTGTTTTCATGAGGACGAGAGACAAAGAGATGTCTGAAGAACTGCTGCAGAACCTTTGGATAAAGATCCTGGAAGATACGGCCTCTATACAGACCGACGACACGGAAAGTGCAAAAGGCTACCTGCTGCGTTATCTTCATTACCGGATTATTGATCATTATAACAGCTCCAAAAAGATACCGTCTACCATTAGTATTGATGAATTTGATCCTACCGGTGAAATGAATATATCGGATACGGAATATTTTGAAATTCTTGAAGAAAATGAGATCTCTGCTTTATTATCTATGATTGATGAGGTGGTTTCTCAGCTTCCCACGACGGAGCAAAGCGTGTATGATATGAGAATCAGAAGAAATATGTCTGTTGATGAAACTGCAGAAGCTCTGGGCATCAGCCATAAGACGGTAAGTAATAAATTAAGCAAAGCCTTGGGGGAAATAAGGGAACAGCTGAACCCGGAATACCAGTCTTCTAAAAAACTGGTATCTATCCTGATGCTGATGGAAATTCTGACGAAGTACTAAAGACTACGGTTATTCATAAACTACGTAATTTACTTTATCCACTCCTGTATTCCCAGATTTCTCGTGGTAGGCATATAAGGTAAGTTCGTAATTTCCGGGGATATTCAGCATATCAGTTCCTTCAAACAGGTTGGTAGAGATGAGTGATAAGGTAACCTCTTTGATATATTTATCGTCTTTTTTAAGAATTCCTTTTACTTCAATTTCGTCGGAATTCCAGACACCTCCTTTTTCAATGACACATCCGCACATCATGACAATATTGGCCTGAAACTGAAAAGGTTTTCCTTTAATGGTATTTAAAGGAATGTACTGATGGGTCCTGGGTTTCAGGATGTCAATAATAAAACCGGGAACTTCCAGAATAATTCCGTCACCCAGAATATGTTTTCCGGGAATCAGCCATAGCTCTGTACTGATCGCAGCTTGTGCCTGTTTATTGTTCAGCGGAGAAATCATTTCAATGGTGATGAAAGTAGGTTCATGAATATCTATGGATGCAAGAAAACCAGCGGTCTGGGAGTCGGTGATGGAAGCTCCCCTTGCTTTAGCTACTTTCATAATCAGATCTGTATTTCCTGTACTTCCGGTTGTATTCCCTTCTGCCAGGATCTGCCGGTTTACTTTATTCCGCACAATAATATGGGCGCCTCCCAGAGAACTTCCTATAAATTTGGCGTCTCTTGCTTTTGCCCTGATCATAATCTTGGTCTCTGCTGCAGAAAGAGTCAGGCTGGAGAAAAGAAGTGTTGCAATAAAAATGAGTGCTTTCATACGATATTTGTTTTTAAGTATTCGTTTTTAAACCTGTCGTGAAAAGATTCGTTTTTAAGACGTGAATCTATACCGTCCAGATAGGTAAAAATTGCCAGATCATCGGAAAGAACCTGTAAGATAGCTTTCTCACAGCTGTCCCACACCTTCTCTAGCTGTGGAAGCATTTTAACTGCTTTTTCTGTAAGCGAGACCATCTGTTTCCGTTTGTCTGTAAGGTCTTTTTTAATAACCAGATAGCCTTTATCTGCCATTTTTTTTACAATAACGACTACTGAAGGATGGGCGTATCCTAAAGGCTCTGCAATATCTATAATGGACATTTCTTTATTTTTTTGAAGCAGCATAAAAACAAGATACCAGTTAGGTTCTACATCTATTTTCTGCTCTTTATAAAATTTCCTGACATCATGGGACATCCGGTCGCTTATTCTTTTTAATCTGCTGTCCAGTGCTTTATATCCTAATTCTTTAATAAAATCCTGATTCATTTCCTGATGATTTAAATACAAATATATAAATTATAAAGGGAACTATATAGTTAACTTTATAATTATTTCAAATGAATGGTGATTAAAAAGGGAAAGAGTAATTTTTGAAGTCAAAAGGAGATCCTGATCAAAAATCAAGATAATCTGGCTATATTTTAGTGATCAGGTTTATTTAAAATACTCTTTCTGTATTCTTTAGGCGTCATATTTCTGTGCTTCTTGAAAAGTTTTGAAAGATGGCTTTCATCACTGAACTGAAGTTCGTACGCAATTTCACTTAACCGGACACTGCTGTATTTTAAATAGGTTTCCACCAGCCGTAAGCGATAATCCAGCAGATAATCCTGGTAAGAAACACCCGTATGCTGTTTGAAGTATTCTCCAAAATAATTCCTGGAAATCCCAAAATGATCCGCTATTACCTGAATCCTGGTTTTATCTTTATCTTTTATATGCTCCTGGATATAGGTGATGATCTTCATGATAGAAAAAGCGGTTCTGTTCTGCGACAGATCGGAGGTTTCGCTTTCGATGATATTCCGTGCAATAAGATTCAGTAAAATGGAAATACAGTTCCGGATAATCAGGTAATCATCGGTTTTATTTTTATATTCTTTCGCAATCTGTAGGATAAGGGTTTCAGCAAAAGATTCATCATCTTTATTACGGAATACACATCCTGCCCTCGCATGAAAATTATTACTGATATATTGCAGCTTGTAAAGGTTTTCGCAGCTTTCTATACGGTCAGCTTCCAGCCTTATTTTATCAATGAATTCAATCGGGCATTCTATAACGATCAATTGTGCATCACTGCTTTCAAAATGGTACAGCTGATGTTGGGGGATAATAAAAAGCTTCGATTCTCCGAATGTAATAGTACGTTCGTCATAGGTGAGTGTTCCGCGCCCCTTCAAAACATAAACCAGCGAAAGAAAAGCTTTTGTTTTAAGAACCAGTCCTTTGCAAACCCTGATTTCCTTTACATCAATGCGTTCAATCTGTAACATTTTCATACCTGAGTACTTATTTTTCCTCCAAAAGTACAATTTTACAGGTATAATCAGAGGCTAATTTTGCAGAAAAAATATGAATATCTATCCCAAACGATGGCAGGCACTGGCCTATCTTACAGCAGGAGCTTTTCTTTCACCACTTGATTATTTTATAGTGAATATGGCACTTCCCTCCATTAAAAGGGCTTTTGCTGCCAGCGATCATCAGCTCCAGATGGTAGTTGCTATTTACGGGCTGACTTATGCTGCACTTGTGGTTTGTGGAGGACGTCTGGGAGATCTATATGGGAGGAAGAAAATATTTTCCCTGGGATTGTACCTTTTTTTACTTTCTTCTCTTGCCTGTGCTTTCTCTCCGAACATTACATTTCTTATTATTTCCCGGATGTTTCAGGGAGTTGGAGCTTCTTTTCTGGCTCCGCAGGTTTTAGCATCTATAAGGGTTTTGTTCAACAGCAGTGAGCAGCCTAAAGCGGTAAGTATATTCAGTTCTGTATTCGGACTTGCTTCTGTTGCAGGGCAATTGTTAGGTGGTTTTCTTCTTAATCTGCACTGGGCAGCATTTTCATGGGAAACGGTATTTCTAGTCAATGTTCCCGTTACGCTGCTTTGTATCATAGGGATTCATTATTCCATGGATAATAACCGGGAAGAAAAGAGACAGCCTATTGATTTTACCGGAGCATTATTATTAATCACCTCCTTATTAATGCTCATATGCCCTATTATTTTCGGACGGAAATACCATTGGGCATGGTGGATCTTTGCGCTTTTACTGACCGGACTTTTTCTGCTTACTGTTTTTTACAGATATGAAATCAAAGCCACGCAAAAAAACAAACCTGTACTGATAAATCCTGATCTTTTGCAGCACCAGCCCTTTGTTTTATGTCTGTCTATTATTTTCTTTTATAATTTCACATCAGGTCTGTTTATCTGTTATCCATATTATCTGCAGCAGTTTCTGAACCGAGACCCAGTAGAGACGGGGCTTGCCATTATTCCTTATGGGCTAGCTTTCTTTATTGGGCCATTGCTTATTTCGAGAATAAAACATTCTTCACATACGATGATCTATATTGGTTTGGGGCTCCTGATTTCAGGGTTCTCAATGGCTTCAATATTCATTTATCTTCAGGAAAAACCTTCGATAGAAATGGATATCAGCTTATTTTTGGCCGGGTTGGGTCATGGTATTATCATGCCTGTGATGATGCGGGAAGCTATTGCATTAATAGATAGAGAAAAGGCAGGTCAGGCCTCAGGGTTGATCAGTATCAGCATACAGACCGGCAGCGTAACCGGTGGTACTATTATCGGGACTGTATTTTTCAGTACCATTGAATCTCTGGGGTTCCCGAAAGCTTTTGCTTTGGCTGTTTTGATGATTGCAATCTTTCAGGTCGCAGGCGTTTTCATCAATAAGAAGCTTTTGAAGCATAATAAATTATAAATGAGTAGACTTTAATCATTTTCAGTAACAAGAATTATATATTTAAACTTATGAATAACACAGAAAAAATCATTACAGAAATCAAGGAATTCCACAGAGATATTGAAGCGTGGTTCCGTGGAAAAGAAGACAACAACGGGCTTTACAAAAAACTAATGTCCGGGTTTGATGCAGATTTTAAAATGGTCACCGGCAATGGTGATACAGTGACTTTGACTGCATTTTCAGAATGGCTTCCGGAAGCCTACGGCAAATTTCCGGAACGAAGCATCATTATTGAAAATATTGAGATTCAGACTACAGAAAACCATGGACTGGCTTCGTACATTGAGATCCAGACCACCGGAGCTGTAGTGACGCGCAGGAAATCATCAGCGGTTTTTGTGATCGGGGAGAAAAAAGCATGCTGGCTTCATCTTATTGAGAAATGGATCTGATTGTTATGGAAGGATTCTTATTTAGGTTTTGGCTAAAGCCAGATGAATTAGAATTGAATATTTTTGTAAGCGGGCTAAAGCCCGCTCCTATTGAATTTTAACAACAAGATCTTTTATCTTTTATCTTTTATCTTTTATCTTTTATCTAAAAATCACCCACTAATCTTATACACACACCGCTGTCCGCCGGAAAGAATATGGTTTACTCTTTCCACCTGATATTCTTTGCCGATCAGGTTCCGGAAGTTGGAAAGCTCTGCACGGCAGAATCCCTGACATTCGGTGGCGGCGGCACATATCGGGCAGTGATTTTCTATCAGGAAATAATCATTGCCTTCTTTCGTCCATTCTGCCATATAGCCTTCATCGCTTCGGGCCTTTACCAGTATTTCTAAACGATGTTCTAAGGATTCTGCTTTTACCAAAGCTTTTTCATAGCGTTCGTACGTATTTTTTTCTCTGTCATTGATCAGCAGATCCAGTGCATTTTCACCCAACAGATTTTTTACAGACCTGAGGATCTGTACCGTTACATCGGCATGGGAATCGGGAAACTGCGACAATCCTTTTTCAGTAAGAATATAAAAGGTTGAGGGCCGTCCGACACCTTCACTTTTTGCGACAGAACGGATCAGTCCTTCCCCTGCAAGATTCAGTAAATGCTTTCTTGCTCCCTCCTTGGTTATGGAGAGCTCTTCAGAGATCAAACGCGATGTGGCCTCGCCTCTCATCTTTAAAAACATCAGGATTCGGTCTGCTGCCGGCTTCTTCATTTTACAATATTTAAGTTGTTTTATTTTTGTACAACAAATATAGTCATTTTCTATAATCTTGAATTTTAAACATCAACCCAATAATAATCAAACATTTAACTGAATACACAGTGAATAATAAAACAACAATAAAGTTGTTTTATTAAAATATATGGTTACCTTTGAAATACATTAACTAAAAAAATAAAGCGATGAGTACATTTACATTACCTCAGCTTCCTTATGCTTACGATGCACTGGAACCATTTATAGATAAAGAAACAATGACCATTCATCATCTGCGTCACCATCAGGCTTATGTGGATAATCTGAATGCAGCATTGAAGGCATCAGAAGAAACCTCTGACGACCTGGATTCCATACTACAAAGAATCAGTGAATACAGCCCTGCAGTAAGAAATAACGGCGGCGGTCATTTCAACCACTCATTATTCTGGGAAATCCTTTCTCCACAACCACAGTTAAATCCTGAAGGAAAGCTGGCAGAAGCTATCAACTCTACTTTTGGGAGCCTTGAAAACCTTAAGGCTGAGATGAAAAAAGCAGGTCTTGGACAGTTTGGATCCGGATGGGTATGGCTGTTCGTAAAATTCAGTGGTTCACTGGCTGTGACTTCTACTCCCAACCAGGATAACCCGATGATGGATATCCTACCGGTCAACAGAGGGTTTCCGATTCTAGGGATTGACGTATGGGAACATGCCTATTATTTAGCCTACCAGAATAAAAGAGCGGATTATCTGGATTCATTCTGGTCTGTTTTAAATTGGTCAGCCGTAGAAAAAAAATACGAAGAAGCTCTTTCAAAAATTAAATAACTAATTTTAATATTGATTACAAAATCAATTATGGATCAGAAAATTTTCATCAATAAAGCAGAAGCCTCCGGAATCATTGCCCTTGATCTTTCAGATTACAGACCCACTACAGAAATTGTGGAACTGGATATCAAAGATCATCTTTTCATGGGAATGATCGTGAAGGAGAAGGAATTTAAGGAGTCCATTGCTGCCGTAGACTTTTCTGTATACAATGAAAAAGCCGTAGGGATCATCTGCTCTACAGATGCTATTATTCCGCCGTGGGCATTTATGATGTTAATGGAAAAATTATCTCCTTATGCCATTTATGCAGATTTAAATGATGCAGGAACGGTTCTGCTGGATCTTTGGAAACGGCGTCTCATGTATGCTGACCTGAGATCCTATAAAAATCAGAAGGTTGTTGTCAGGGCAAAGGCAGACCACGATCCGTCACTATATTTATTAGCAGCCGGGCTTTTGAAACCTCTAGTTAAGAGCCTGATGTATGGAGAAATAGGTCTTCCGAAAGTAATTTTTAAAAGCTAGAAAAACCATGAAAGCAATTATATTTAACGGCTCTTTAGAAAGAAGACCTGAATCGACTTCCGGACGGATTTCCCGATACTTTGCAGAAAGACTGGAGCCATCAGGTTTTCAAACGGAGATTTTTACACTGGCAGATTCAGGAATTCCCCTTTTTGACACGACCCTTACTAAAACTCCTTGGGCTGTAGAACGCATGTCTCAGCTATTTTTGGAGGCAGATATCCATTTCTGGTTAGCTCCGCTTTATCACGGGAGTATTCCGGGAGTCATGAAAAACTGCCTGGACTGGCTTGAAATCACGGCCAGTCATTATCAGCCTTATCTTACAGATAAAACGGTTGGGCTGGTGTGCTGGGCAGATGGTCTGCAGGCCATGCAGGGCATCAATACAATGGATGCGGTGGCAAAATCCCTGCGGGCATGGCCGATTCCTTTCAGCGTACCTATTATCAGATCAGCATTATTTGATCCGGAAGATCCGGCAAAAATATCTTCATTATATTCTGATAAATTCGACAAACTGATCGGCATTGCCACGACAAAAAGGATAGAAAGAATATAATAAAATTACAACCAATTGTTTTTCATTTAAGTTATGTTTAGACTGGGGATTTCCGAGATCAAAGGTCAGAAGAAATCCCTTTTTTAAAACAAACTTGTCAATCAAAATATTATGGCTATTACAATAACCGATGACTGCATCAACTGCGGAGCCTGTGAACCTGAATGCCCTAATTCAGCGATCTATGAAGGCGCTATTGACTGGAGATGGCAGGATAAAACAAAACTTTCCGGAAAAGTGGTATTTCCGGATGGCACGGAAGCAGATGCAGCCGCTTACCAACTGGCTTATTCGGATGACGTTTATTATATTGTTCCGGGAAAATGTACAGAATGTAAGGGATTTCATGAGGAGCCACAGTGCAAAACAGTCTGCCCGGTAGATTGCTGTATAGATGATCCTGAGCACCGTGAAACCGATGACATTTTATTCAGCCGGCAGAAATTTCTTCATTCTTAAACGAGTGAACTTATCCGTTATAAACCAATATAAAAGCGGGAAATAATCCCGCTTTTATTTCATTATTTACTCTGCTAAACATACGTCACCAACTTACAAAGCCTTTATCTCATTATAAATTTTGTATGTGGAAGGAGTATCTATCCCTGATTCTTTTCCAAAATTCAAAACGGCGCCTCCCAATAATTCAAGTTCATTATTTTCTTTTCCGGAATTGACATCGAGCTGTAAAGAAGTTGGAGTTTCAAAAGGGAATGTAGCTGCTTTTTCAAATGTTTTCTGAATAATATCTTCATCCAGGGCAATCCTTTTTTCGTCAGCGATCATTTTTATTTCTTTCATGATTTCAGAAGCTTCAGCTCTCTGATTTTCATCTGTGCATACCATACCAATGGAAGAATTATGTTTAGCTGTCACCAATCCGAAACTGGCGATGAAAATATATTTCGTCCAGATATCTGCCAGAGAATTATCTTTAAAATCAAAATCGATTTTACTTTCTTTTAATACGTCCACGATCCAATCCACATCCGCAGAAAAATGCTCAGGATCTCTTCCTACAATCATTTTCCCTGCTTTTCCTTTATGTTCTACTATTCCTTTTTCTTTGATATGGGAAGCAACATAAATACAGGTTGGAAGAATAATATTACCGGGAATTATTTTTCTTATTCTTTCATAGATATCTGCTCCGTTCATCATTGGCAGCAATACGGTGTCCTGACTAATGACATCTTTCAGCTGGTGGCAAACATTTTCCAGATCATATTCTTTTACACAGATCAGGACAAGATCCGGATCTTTCACGTTACTGATATGCTCCCCGATAAAATCCGGGTATGTATGATCCACAGGATGCTCAGGAGAAAGAAGAACCAGGCCGTTTTCTTTTACTCTCCGGTAGGTTTCCCCTCTTGCTACAAAGCTTACTTTATAGTTTTTGGAGGGTTCATTTTCCTGGCTTATTTTAAAACCGAAATATCCGCCTACGCCACCCAATCCAAGCACTGCAATATGTTTCTTGCTCATAAATTTATTTTTAACAAAGATGTATCCGAAATTCTAATATATCACTTGACAAATGAAAAGAAATTAGATTTCATATGCAAGACATGAGACTTTTATTGATGTTAGAAAAGATCAATAGTTAATTTTGCTTTTCAAGGGAAATAGTAAATAATAAAGTCAAGATGCAAGACATCAGGCAACCTTATTTAAACAAGCAACTCAATACAATCATATACCCTAAAACCAAAACAACCCGTATTCCTAAACTCTAAAACCCAAAAACACCCCGACTCTCAAACCCGTAAGGCTTACATTTAATTGGGGACTTATTCATTATAATAAAGTACTGCAGTAAGAATCAAAATTAAGCAAAATCCGGAAAAGCTCCTTTACCAATCGGTTTTATCAATAATCCAGATCGACATAATATGTGTAACAGCTGAAAAAAATTAAAGAGATTTGTAGCTTCAAACTATTCAACATTCCAAAAATTATTTATATTGAAAACTCAGCCCGTTATTGCCGTTCTGTTCCCAGGAGACATGGGAACTCAAATAGCAAAAGCACTTATAGAACAAAATTTTAAAGTCATTACTGCAGGAGAAGGAAGATCGGCACGGACATTACAGAATATAAAAGACTTGGGAATTATTGACACCCATTTTCTTCAGGATGCTGTTGATAAGGCTGATGTTATCCTTTCTCTTACCAGCCCGGAAGGAAGCCTGAAAATGGCGGAAAATATTATTTCCTGTCTGAAAAAAAGTTCAAACCGCCCTCTGTATGTCGATTTAAATTCCAATACACCTGCCCTTGCCTCTTCTATTGAGAAGTTATTTTCGCTGGTCAATATCCCATTTGTCAACGGTGCAGTAATGGGAGCCTCCAGGGATGTTCCTGATCATGCTGTTCTTGTAGTGAGCGGCATTTACAGACATCTGTTTATTAATTTGTTTGCTTCCGTTTTTAAAATAAAAGATGCCGGTGAAAAAACAGAGGCATCATCAGCTTATAAACTCTTATTTTCTATGGTGAATAAAGGAATGAATGCTTTGTTGTTTGAAACTATGACTGCGGCAGCTCATTTCGGAATCCTGGACGAGCTGAATGAAAGCCTTCAGGCGTTTCTTCCCGGTACCTATCAGGATCTCGTGAAAACCACACCTACCTATCCACAGCATATTCTGAGAAGAATCGATGAAATGAACGGTCTTGCCGAAATGCTGAAAAGTGAAAATCTCCCTAACATTATTGCTTCCGGAACTGCCACAACCTTTGAAAGAGTATCAAAGTCCGGTATTTTTGAAAATGAAAAGCCTCAAGGAGTTGTGGAAACGCTGCAGAATTTTAAAAAATTGATGTAAATATATATTTCACGAAGGCTAAAATTCTTCCCAGCCATCGTTTTGCGGATCGTATTTTGCGAATTCACCGGTATCGGTAAATTCAGATGCAGTCATTCCCACTTCAAAAATAGAACTTTCGCTAAGGCTTGCATTGAAATACAGGCCTCTTTTAGTAAGTAAAGCCATTCCAAAATCTTCATCCGGATGGTTGAAATGAGCTCCGGCATCATCTTCTTTTACCGGTTCATACTTATATCTTAAAAGACGTTCTTTTAATTCGGCAATCTGTTCCTCCGTTAAGGGAACAAGATTTTCTTCACGGTCAAAAAAGCTGTCGTCATCGGCGGCCTTCTCTTTTTCTTTTGTTTCAATGCTGAATAACTGGATATTGTAGCTCATGAGGGATATGTGATTATCAGTTGGCCAATATAATACTTTTATAGGTATCTATGCGGTCTGTTTCTTTAACCATATTACAGAGGAGAATTAATTCATCCGTATCATACTCCTTAGCTTTTTCCTGAAGTCTCGCTGATATGTTTCCGGGAGTGTCTGTAATGATATGTTCCAGGATCTTAAAGAATTCTTCTTCATCTTCACTTCCCAATATTCTCTGTTCAACTGTTTCCGAGGGAAGAAGTGCTTCCGGCGCCTGAATATGCCTTGCCTGCAAAAACTGATAAGCCATTCCGTAGGCATTGTATCTGGCCGTTTTTAAATCATCTGCAACAGATACAGCAACAGCTATCTGCAGCGACGGAGCTTTACCGTATTGATTTCTGCTAAATTCATTACAATAAATTTCAGTGCTTTCCATTCCCATATCGTTTCTCATAAAATCCGCATACGAATAGCCTACGCCATATTGAGCCGCTTCCCTGGCAGATTGAATTCCGGAGCCGAGCCAAAGGATTTCCGGCAAATAAGCAGGATCTTTGGGCTGTGCAATAAGTCCGTCATAGATTCCTTTCTCTTCTTTAATGTACCGGATAATCTCTTCCAGCTTAGCTTCCTGGCTGGATAAAATAACAGGTCTGTGGTTATTCAGTGCAGACACGGCGTCCTTTAAACCTCCCGGAGCTTTGCCCAATCCCAGGATAAAACGTTCCGGAAACAGGCTTCCCAGCATTTTGGCCCATTCTGCAATCTTATAAGCAGAATAGTTCTTCATCATAATTCCTCCTGTTCCTACTTTGATGCGCTGGGTCTTACTTAGTACAACAGCAGACAGAATTTCCGGACTTGAACTTCCATAAGCTTCCACACCGTGATGTTCGGAGTAGATCACACTGTGAAATCCTGCTTTATCAGCAAACAGCGCCAGATCGATGCTGTTATTTAATGCCTGCATTGAACTTCCTCCTTCGATGGTTGGAGACTGATCCAGAATACCTAATTTTAACTTCATACCTGCCCTTACTTTAATGTAAAGCTAAAATAATTTCATGATTGAACATTATACTTTTGAAAATGAGCATGAGTCCCTGAAATTTTTATAAAAATACCAAAAATTTAACGATCCGTTAAAAGCATACTTCCTGTTTATTGATAATTTTGAGCAGATTTAAACAGGCTATGTTGTACATTTTAATGGTTGTCATCCTGCAGGCTGTAATTACGCTGACTGTATTACTCTGTCTTGCCAAGAACAGAAAGTCTTTTCATAATATGTTGTTGCTCTATATTGTGACCGTAGTCACGGATATGGGCTATGAATATTTCATCATCCAAAGATTCGGCTATGAATCTATTCTTTATGAAATACCGGGCAGTCTAAGAGTTTTTAAAGGTCTGATATTTCTGAACATCACTTTTTACCTGATTCATTTCAAACACCGGGACAAACTGAAATATCTGCTATACCCATTCTCTCTGATTGTTCTCATCCATACCTTTGGATTGTCAGCAAAACTATTTGGTTACCAGGAAGGAGATCTCATTATCAGCTTGTACTCAAAGTATTTTGCCAATTATTATGTTCACTATTGGATAGGAAGTCTGGTCATCTGTATTGTTTTGCTGTGCTTGCATCAAAAAAAGATTGAAGATCCTTTTATAAAAAAGTTCCGGCTGTTTTTAACTTTTGTATTATTGAGTGTGCTGACTTTTTGGGGTGGTTACAAATTAAGCCTGGATATTCTTCTGTTTCAAAAAATGTATAACCTTTCTTTTTTAATCCAGTTCGCCTGGATATTGTACGTTTATGTTTTAACGTACCATGAACAGCAGAAGAAAGATACACTTATAATCCCTGAAGAGCCTCTTTTTAAGGAAAAATATCAATACAAGGATCTTTCTAAAATAGACTTTAAAAAAATAAAATCTTCCATAGAGGAATTTTATGACAAAAGTGTCATCTATCTGGATGAAGACTTTACCCTGGAGCAGCTTTCACAGTATTTATCTATTTCCAGAACCGATCTTACCATTACATTCAGTCAGTACCTGGCTTCCAATTTTCATGAATACACCAACCGCAACAGGGTTTTGCAGTTCAAACTAATGCAGGAAAAAGAGCCTGGTTCCAATGTTACAGACCTCGCTTACCAATGCGGATTTAAATCGAAATCTACCTTTTACAAATATTTTAAAAAAGAATTCAACTGCTTGCCAACAGATCCTATTTTATAACGTTCCAATGCTATATTACGATTATTTAACAAACATAAATAACTGTAAATAAGCATTTTAAATAATTACCAAATATAAACAAGTCTGTTAAAATTTAAATGAACCGAATTTTTTCTCAGGGAAAACATCTTTGTGGAAAATTTATAAAATGCTACGAAGAAGATTTTTTTTAACCACTGCAGCCGTTTTTTTCCTGGGGTGCCTTGCGATGGCTCAAACCACAGTTCATGGTGTTGTAGTTGATCAGCAGGGGAACCTGCCTAACGCTTTAGTGTATATAGAAAATAAAGCTGAAAAAATAACGTCCAATACAGACGGATCTTTTATACTAAGTAATATTCCCGATGGAAATTACAGACTGATCGTTGAATATACAGGCTACGAAACTGTTTATTTTCCTTTTACAATTGCAAATAAGAAGGCGGTTGATCTTGGCTTAATCAGTGTAGGCGAAAAAAAGACAAAAGAGAATGCCATTCAGGAAGTAGTAGTCACCAGTGTTTACAAAGCGTCACAGGCCCGGGCTATTACTATGAAGAAAAACTCCAATACCATTACGGAAGTTCTGAGTGCAGATGCTATCGGTAAATTACCGGACCGTAATGCTGCAGACGCTGTCCAACGTATGCAGGGAGTCTCCATTGAAAGGGATATGGGGGAAGGACGTTTTGTAGCGGTAAGAGGTACACCGGTTCAATGGACCTCTTCCACATTGAATGGCAGCAGAATGCCCAGTGCCAGCGGTGACAATGCCAACAGAGGAGTCCAGATGGACATATTTCCTTCGGAGCTTATACAAAGCGTACGTTTGTCGAAAGCACTGACTCCTGATCTTGATGGCGACGCTATCGGCGGAAATGTGGATTTCATTACAAAAACATCTCCCAACAAGGAAACATTGGCCATCAGTACTGCTACCGGATATGTAAATATGTCTAAATCTCCAACGTTTAACTCTTCTATCGTTTATGGAAATAAAATTACAGAAAAGCTGAAATTCATTTCTTCTGCGGTGATATGGCAACGGTCAAGTGCCATAGACCAAATGAGGAATATTTTCAATTATGGTTTAGCAGATCAAACGGCATCCTACTCCATTAATCAATTACAGCTTCGGGATTATCTGGCGGACAGAAGAACTTTGGGGTTCAATTATGCAATGGATTATGACATCAACAGTAAAAACAAATTGTATTTCAAGGGACTGTACAGTCAGTATAAAGACGGACAGTCTGTGCGGGAAACCTATTTTAATTTTGACTCTAAGAGTGTAACACTTCAGGCAAGACATGCCGATTATCTTACGGATTTGTATTCCATGCAGTTGGGTGGGAATCATCAGGTGGGCCAGCGTTTAGAAATAGACTGGTCTTTGTCTAAGGCCAGATCAAGTTTTAAATTTAATTCTCCGGAAAATTTAGACGACCATGACAGAGGCTACCCGATCATTAATTTTGTGCAGCCTATGACCTATGGAAATCTGGCCTCCGATGGCAGAAAATACTTTGCCATGGATGCTCCCGGCGGAACGGGTGATCCTATAGACTTTACCTTACCTCATAATCAGAGCCCGGTTTCTGCCAGCCAGCTAAAACTAAACCAGGTGATCCTCAGCCAGAACCGAAACAGCGAAACGGATCTTAGGGGCCAGATGGATCTGAAATATACCGTTTCAGAGAACTTTAAACTTCAATTCGGAACAAAATTCAATAATAAAGAAAAAGTAGTCGATGCCGCTGTATTGGTCTGGATGCCGAAATCAGCACTGGGAATCCCGGGATCTCCGGTAAGTTATATGAGCCAGTTTGAACAAATCCCTTTTCCTTTTAAAGGAGGTTTTATGAATTCTCTCGGCCATCCTTATCAGTCAGTTATGATCAACCCAATAACTAACGGACAGATCGATCAATTTTATAATTCCTATACTCAAAATAATCTGGGACTACAGCAGGTAAGCGGAAAGAACAGCAATTCCAATATGACCAGTTCCTACAGAGGAACAGAAAATGTTTGGGCAACCTATGTAATGGGTACATGGCGTATCAATGAGAACTTTCAGCTGGTAGGCGGTGTAAGAAATGAATACAATGATATTTCCTTCTATGGCAAGAAAGTAGTTTCCGATAAGACCGGAACTGTGGCAGAAGATATTAAAGACGGGAAAAAGTATAACATATTTCTGCCTATGATCAATATGAAATGGAAACTGACCAAAGACCGAATACTGAGAGCTGCATACACCAGATCTTTTGCCAGACCTGATTTTAATGACCTCAATCCGGGGACTATTGTCAATGATCTGTCCAATACGGTCGTCCAGGGAAATACCCAGCTGAACCCTACTTTTTCCAATAATTTCGATCTGATGTTTGAAAACTATTTCGGAAAACTGGATCTTGTCACTGCCGGAGCTTTTTATAAGGACATTACCGATCTCATCTACAAAGACCAATCTGTTCTTAATGTCAATGGACTTCCGTACACCTTTAGCACTCCTAAAAATTTAGAAGGGGCAAAACTCTATGGCTTCGAAATCGGAATCTCCAAACGGTTTGAAAGGCTCCCCGGATTTCTGAAACACCTTGGTTTTGAAGGAAATTACACCTATATCAATTCTGAAATGAAAATGCCCGTCTATGAAAGCGGAAAACAGACCGGAACAATGAAGACAAGCATTCCCAATCAGGCCAAGCATATTTTTAATACCATATTATTTTTCGAAACCAGTAAGCTCATGCTCCGCTTGGCTGGAAATTATAAGGGAGATTACGTCAGCGAAATAAGAACGGCTGCCGGTCCCGGTCATTACCAGCATTTTGATAAAAACTTTACAGTAGATGCCTCTACGTCGTACAGCATCAATAAAAATATCAGACTGTTTGTAGAACTGAATAATATTTTTAACGAGCCCAACCGGTATTATATGGGAGAAAAATCCAGAGTTGAAAACCTCACTTATTCCGGAATAAGAGGCCAGCTTGGTGTTAACTTCAATTTTTAATCTTATAAAATCATCCACTTTATGAAAAAGTATATGTATACTGCTGCCGTAGCTGCAGCCTCCCTGTTCCATGCCCAGGAAAAATGTAAAGACATCAGAATTAATCAGATACAGGTGCTGGGAACTCACAATTCCTATGTAGAACCTGTAGATCCCAAAGTTTTGGATCTGGCAGCGCCTGTTATCAAGAATCTGATGGCAAAATACAGTTTAGGAATGTCCTCTGAGCAGAAAGCTAAATTCCAGGAATACCATCCTAACGGAATGGATTTTACAGAGGCCCTCAATTATAATCATCCCGGATTTACAGAGCAGCTTAATGCCAACCTCCGCGGCCTTGAGCTGGATGTTTACTATGATCCGGACGGCAACCGCTTTAGTCATCCGGCATCCTACCGCATTTTAAAGGAGAAAGGCGTAAAAGATCTGGCACCGCACAATACCAGAAACCTGGACCAACCCGGCTTTAAACTTCTGCACATGGCCGATATTGATTTCAGGTCGCGTTATCCAACGTTAAAAGATGCTCTCAAAGAACTCAAACAATGGTCAGGTCAGCATCCTCAGCATACCACCCTATTTATTATGGTGGAAGCCAAGGACTCCGGATTTCCCATTTTTCCTCATTCCACCCAGGTTTTACCTTTTACCCAAAAAGCTTACGATGATCTGGATCAGGAAATTTTACAGTATCTGGGAAAAGATAAAATCATTACTCCAAAAGAAGTACAGGGCAAATTCCCTACCCTTCAGCAGGCTGTCGTACACCATAACTGGCCAAAAGCAGAAGACAGCAGAGGAAAATTCATCTTCATACTGTTACCGGGAAGTGCAGGAACTCAGTCTACTAAAAATAGCCCTTATCTTATTGACGGTTCTCTGGAAAAAAGAGTGATGTTCATGGAAAGTGAGCCGGAGGACAGTTTTGCAGCCTTTATTTTAAAAGATAATGCAATCGTCCGACAACAGGAAATTCAGAGCCTGGTGAAACAGGGGTTTATGGTACGAACAAGGGCTGATATTGAAACATATGAAGCCAAGATCAATGACCTTACCCGGTCAAAAGCAGCCTTCAGCAGCGGTGCTCAGGTTGTTTCTACAGATTTTTTCCGGCCCGGAAATATTTATGGAACTTCTTATTTTGTAAAACCTCCTCAGGACAAAGATTATATACTGAATCCTATTAATACGGATTGTCACTAAACCCTGTGAAGCAGCCTCAAATATAATTTTTGGGGCTTTTTAATCTTTCATGATGCATAAGCAAAGCTGTTACATCTGACCTTTTCGCTGTATCTTCAGGATAAGGAAAATTTTAATTAAAATTGATCATCCTAAGGAATTTCTGAGATTCCTTTACAATTTTTTGTAATTTTCTATTTTGAAATAACAGAAATATATTTCTATGAGTGACGGATTCTACTGCAAATTTATTAAACCGGACCAAAGACTGGACAGCTTTGTAGAAAATATAGGGATGTTTCATAATCCGGGAGATGAAGCAAAGGATGTTGTTATACTGCCTGATGGAAGGGTTGATTTATTTTTTATGAGATCCGGATCAGGTCCTTTCAGGGTTTTTCTTATCGGTTTGGAGACCGAACCGGAACAAAGAAGCATTCCTCCTGACACCATCGCTTTTGCCATCAGTTTCCGGCCGCTTGCCGTAGAATATATCCTTCATACTTCTATTGCAGATCTGCTCAACAGCGGCAAAAATCTTTCTGATGATTTCTGGAATCTGAATGAACAGGACCTTAAAAGTCTTGAGATATTTACTGAAAAGATAACAGAAAAAATAAGAAAACTGTTACCTGAGTCCGTAGATGAAAGAAAACTGAATCTTTTTAAACTCATTTATGCATCAAATGGAGAGATGAGCGTGAAAGAGCTTTCGGAAAAAACAGGCTGGAGCAGCAGACAGATCAACCGTTATTTTAATCAGCAGTTAGGACTTTCTTTAAAAGCCTATTGCAATATCCTGCGTTTCAGAGCCTCTTTAGGACATATCGCGGAAGGCAAGCTGTTTCCGGAACTGAATTTTACGGATCAGACCCATTTCATCAAAGAAATCAAAAAATTCTCAGGTGTCGTCCCAAAGGAATTATCTAAAAACAAAAATGACCGATTTATACTATTATCCGTATTGAAACAAAAATAATTTTGCATCAGTAAAATTTAAAATTACAATACAATGTTAATAGAAAATAAATCAATAGCCATAGTAGGTGCCGGTCCGGGAGGATTGACGCTGGCAAGACTTTTACAGCTTAAAAATGCTGATGTTAAGGTATATGAAAGGGACTTTAATAAAAATGCCCGGGTTCAGGGTTCCCCGCTGGACATGCATGAAGGATCGGGAATGGCTGCCATTCGAGGTGCTGGCCTTCTGGATGAATTTAAAAAAAATTACCGCCCCGGAGCAGACAGAATGCTGATTGTAAATGAACACGCAGAAATAATATTCACTGACCACGAAATAAAGCCTGATGAGGATTTCGGGAACGCAGATTTCCGCCCGGAAATAGACCGCGGCCCGTTAAGAAATATGCTTCTGGAATCTCTAAAACCTGAAACAGTAATCTGGGACTGCCATTTTATTGCTATGGAACCTCAAAATGGAGGCTGGCAGCTGCACTTCAAGAACGGCTTTTCTGCCTATGCAGATATTGTCATTGCTGCTGACGGAGCCAATTCTAAGATCCGTCCTCATCTTACAGATCTGAAACCGATGTATTCGGGGATTTTAATGCTTGAAGGCAATGTATATGATGCAGAAAAAACTGCTCCGCATATTAAAGAACTGATAAAAGACGGTAAAATAATGGCTTTTGGAAACAATAAAAATCTGCTTATGGGCCAGAAAGGGAGTGGTGATCTTGGGTTTTATGCGAGTTTCAGAACAGAGGAGAATTGGGCTAAGGAAAGCGGTCTTGATTTTTCTGATCAAAAGCAGATGCTGCAGTGGTTCAAAAAAGAATATGCTGAGTGGGACAGTATCTGGTACGAGCTTTTTGAAAACGCTTCTGTCCCTTTTATTCCCCGTCCGATATATTCTATGCCTCTGGATCAGTCATGGGAAACGAAACCCAATCTCACACTGCTTGGAGATGCTGCTCATGTGATGCCGCCGTTTGCCGGAGAAGGGGCCAATATGGCGATGCTGGATGCTTTGGAGCTGAGTGAGTGCCTGACTTCGGATCATTTCACTACTCTCGGGGAAGCCATTAGCCATTATGAAATTCAGATGCGCCAAAGAGCTGCTGAAGCCACGAAAGAATCCCTGGAAAACGGTGATAAGATGCATTCCGAAAAGGCACTGGATGACATGCTGGAATTTTTCAGCAGCCATTGAAAACTAAAAAAAATAAATCAATTTTTCCGGACTTTTCTAAAGATTAGAGACTTCCAGCTCATCGAAGTCTTTAATCTCGGAAAGAGTCATCAGTTTTGTTGTTTTTAATTTTCTCCAGGTATCTTCAAATACTTCATCTCCACTTTCAGCACCTTCATTCACATTTGTTCTGTCAAGCTGCTTTCCGGTTAGAAAATTAATGCTGGTTGTACTGTTCACCCTCGGTCCGGTGTTGGAGCTTTCATCATAACCAATCAGTTCAAAATCTGACTGTCCGTATCTGAAGGTGTAGGTCCGGTAGCCATATCTGCCATGAGCATAATGAATATATAGCTTATCCTTTTCGGCATAAACATCCAGCTCAGGGGCATAATAAACGCCTCCGTCCTCGTTTTCTGAAGAGAAGCAGGTTTCATTTTTGGCAGCCAGTTCGTATCCTTCATTTTTCTTGAAGAGAATGATGAGACCACGGCGGTTTCGATCCAGTTTTCCACGGGATTCATCGGTAATGATCTTGTCTGGATCTGTTTTTTTGATGATAAGAATACAGTCCTCTGCCCCATCTTTATTTAAATCGCCGAACGATTTTTTGAACACTTTATAACCTTCCGGGATAAAATCAGAAGGGTCTTGTTTAGTTTCAGTTATCGGTTCAGTCTTTTCAGACACGTTGGCTGATGCAGTGCTGGCAGAATTCTTTTCAGGAGATTCAGGCTTTTTGTCTTCTTTGGAACATCCGGCAATTATAAAAAGTGGAAGGAAAAACAACCATTTAAAATTCAGTGTACCGTTTATATTTCTCATGAGAATGATATGTTAGAACTCAAATGTAAGAAATTCTTCTATTATTTTCTATGATGTTATTTTTTTAACATTTTAATGAATAAGTATGTATTAATCAATTGATTATTTGTTCATTATTCAAAAGCAGCTATTGAGTAACGTTGATCATGGCCCGGGTAATCTGATCTTCTTTTTCTTTGGAATAGGTAGAATCGAAAGGTTCCATCACATCAAATAAATATTGATAGAAAGGAGTGATTTTCTGCACATTTTCAGATTCTTTCATTGCCTTTTCTTTACCCATCTGCTGAAGTTCTCTAATGAAAACACTGAACTTCTTATCAATCGGTTCAATAGATTTCACAAGGTAAGCGTACGCTTTTTCATTCTGCCCCAATTTCTTATAAGCATCTGTAACAGCGGCTACTACAAGAGAATATTCCATCGGTTTTACTCTCATCTGCCTGGCTGACTGCCTTTGGAATGCCGGGGAAAGACTCAGATAGTAATCGTATTCTTCAAAGATCTCCTTTTTCAGAAGTCCTGCCAGCTGCAGCCCTTTTTTCTCCTGCCCTGCAATAATATATCCAGTTACCATAGCGCTTAATGAACGCGGATCATTAAATTTCTCAGCAGGAATTTCTTTTGAAGCAAGATCCAGTAATTCTACGGCCTGAGCTTTCTTTCCGTTTAATGCCAGTGCTGAAGCGGCTCTGCCGGCAGTCATTCTATAGCCCATAATGTTTGAAGTTGCAGCTTCATTATAATGAATACTCTGGTCTTTAAAATTCCCCCATCTGAAGTTTTTTACAACGTTATAAAGGAAATTGGCATCTACCCTTCCCATATCTCCATCTGCTTTCGGAGCGGTATGGATAGGCACTAATTTGTAACTGAACCCTTCAAACTGAAGATATTCGTCAAGATAAAAGATGTTTTCACTATCATAAATTCCTCCTGATGAGAAGTTGATTGGACGTTTCCAGTCGAAATTTGCCAGCATATCCAGCATCATCAGGTTGTTTTTATAAAGCGTGTTTCCTTTATAAGTGATCATGATCTGGTTCACAACATCCGGAAGATCTGCCTTGGTGATGATTCCCGCTTTTAAAGCATTTTCTTTATTGACAGGAAGAATGAATTTGTTCACCGGAAGAATATTGTATTTCTCAAATTTTTCTTCACCAAAATACATTTTCAGAAGCTCATCTTTTTCAGGAGATTTAAATTTGATAAAAGCAACAGCCTCTTTCAATGTCAGTGAATCCTGTGTAAGATATTTTCTGAAAGCTCCAAACTGAGTGTCAGGAACTCCCTGCTCTTTCAGCATAGAGAAAACTCCTTCCCAGTCTTCTTTTTTCATCATATAGATTTGGTCGTTTACTTCATCTTTATAATCTTCATGATTTAATTGGGTGGGAATTCCAGCTGCATTGTAGGTTTTTCTCCTTACCTGATCAATATACCAGGGAGTCGCCAACAGTGTAAAATTTACGGTTTTTACATCATCACGGAACTGTTCTGTTTCCTGGATAGCCCATACCGGAAAGGTGTCGTTATCTCCGTAAATAAAAATGATATCATCTTTAGACAGTGATTTCAGGAATGAATAGGCATAGTCGCGCGCCGCCGATTTTTTGCTGCGGTCATGCGGAATATAATTCTGGAAGCCCATCATAAAAGGTACGCCTAATAAAACAACTCCTAAAGCAATGTTGGCTCCGTTTGATTTTACCTTAGACTGGATAAACCATAAAATAGCTCCGGCACCAAGCCCTATCCATATCGCAAAGGCATAGAAGGAACCTACCATCGCATAATCTCTTTCTCTTACTTCAAAAGGTTTTACACCGGTATAGAAAATAATGCCGACACTGGTTAAAATAAATAATGAAAGCAGTGCATAAAATCTTCCAAAGTCTCTGTTCAGCTGGAAAAAGAAACCAATCAATCCTAAGATTAAAGGTAAAAAGAAGAATTTAACCGTACTTTCATTCTTGAATTTAGCAGGCATCTTATCCTGGTTTCCAAGCAGGGCATTATCGATAAAAGGAATTCCGGAGATCCAGTTTCCTTTGGTGTTTTCCATATTTCCTTCAAGGTCGTTCTGTCTTCCCACGAAGTTCCACATCAGGTATCTTACAAAGTAATACCCATTCTGGAAGGTAATGAAATAATCCATATTCTGAGCCAGTGAGGGCTTCTGAACATTGATCAGGTTGTAGGGTTTCACTTTCAGATAATCTGCTGCCGTAATGGATTTGTCTTCATATTTCGCTCTCAGCTCGTCAAAGATCTGCTTGGCCTGTGGATTGTCGGCCACATCTTCATTGGCATAATTGAAGGTAAAATCCGGAGCTCCGTACATGGAAATATAGTTTGCCATCACATCTTTATCTTCATTAAACATTCTCGGCATTAAGCTGATCTGGGATTTGCTGAATGTATAATTGAAACGGTCTCCTGTTTTTCTGTAGGTTCCGGTTTTTTCATCCTTTTCGTAAATCTCACCGGTTTTTTTGGTCTTGAAGCTGCCGTCTTCGTTTTTCTCAATTCCGTTCGCATCAAGGAAGGCGGTGTAGTTCTGACCGTAAATGGTAGGCCAGTCACCGTACTGCTCTCTGTTGTAATAATCCAGCATTCCAATGGCGGTATCCGGATCGTTAAGGTTCATCGGTGGATTCGCATTCGCTCTGATGGGAATAACCATCCAGCATGAGAAACCAATGATCATAAAAACTACTGACAAAGCAGCAGTCTGATATATATTTTTCTTAGCTCTTCTTGCATATTTAATGATAAAATAACAAGCTGCCGTCATTAAAATAAAGGCTGCTATCGTTCCTGAGTGGAAAGGAAGTCCAAGTCCGTTCACAAAGAATATTTCCAGTCTTCCGAACATGGTCATGATCAATGGGAAGATAATTTTGAAAACAATAATCAGAATTCCCAGGGTGATCACATTGGCCCAGATAAAGTTTTTCCAGGTGAATTTGTAATTTCTTGCATAATATACCAGGCAAACAGCCGGTACCGCAAGCATCCCCATCATGTGTACGCCTACAGAAAGTCCTAATACAAAGAAAATAAGGATGATCCATCTTTCGCTGTCTTTCGCAAGGTATTCGTTTTCCCATTTGGTGATCAGCCAGACAAGAAGCGCAATAAATAGGGAGGCCATGGAATATACTTCTCCTTCTACCGCAGAAAACCAGAAAGTATCTGAAAAGGTAAAGCATAAAGCACCTACAGCACCTGCAAAAAGAATGGAGATTTCCTGGTGTTTTGTAATTTCTTCGAAATCCTTGTTCAACAGCCGTCTTACAAAATGGGTAATCGTCCAGAATAAAAATAAAATCGTCAATGCACTGAACAACGCAGACATCGCATTGATCACGATTGAATAATTTTCACCTTTCCCTAAAGCAAAAATGGCTGCCACGGCACCCACAATCTGGAATAAAGCCGCTCCGGGAGCATGCGTTACTTCAAGTTTTACAGCTGAGGAAATGTACTCACCGCAGTCCCAGAAACTCAGGGAATGTTCCATGGTGGAGAAATACGTAATCAGAGCAATACCAAAAATACCCCATCCTAAAACAGTGTTCCATTTTTTAAAAGACCAGTTCTTCATAAACTATGTGGTTTCAATACATAGTAAGACAACCCGGATTGGGGAATTATTACATAGTCGTTAAAAATATAACCCCGAATCAGAAAAAATTAAGGCCACCCAAAGATGATTCCATTTCTGAATTTTCTGTTTTTAGCAGTCTACTGCCAGTTGATGATCCGGAAAAAGCTTATCCCCTACGCTAACGTTAATTGCTTCTTAACTCTACGATTTCTTTTACCAGTTCCGGATACATTGGCTGTAAATCCGCTCCTCTTCCCGGTTCCCGGTTCATGCTGCGTTCCATACTGTCGTAATCGTTTTCAGGGTATAATTCGTATACGGTATCTTTTATAATTGATTCTTCATCGTCATGATTTTGGGCATACGCTTCATCAGCAACATACAAAAGACCTTCCGCCCAGCAGTCTCCGATATTAAAGCTATATTTCCCACTTACGAACGACTGAATATCTGCCTTTATATCTTCAAAAAACTCTTTTCCTTTCAGCAGCAGCCAACATCTGAAGTATAAAAATCCGTCATCAGAAAGGTAATCATCAAATATATATGTTCCATTTTCATTCTTAAAATCACATTCAAGAATAATGGAAAGCTCGGCAATTTCAGCGGTATAAAGTTCACTCAGTTTTTCCTGAAGTGTTCTTTCAAAAAGAAGCATTCTGTCCTTTCCAAATCTGGACAAATAATCGGTCAGGTTTTCAATATGTTCATCAATGTCATACTCACTCCAGTGGGCTTTTTTATATTTGTTGGATTTTTCAATGGCTTCCCAAAAATAAATATCGGCTTTTTCATTATCCGACAGTTCTGCCTTTTGTGGAATTTCATCATTTTCCTGAATTTCCGTGTAGCCTTTTTTGATTTTTTGAACCATCAGCTTTTCAGACTCCTGAATGCACTCATTTTCATCCGCATATTCTTTAACTGTTTCCCGGCCTTTAGTTCCGGTTTTCCCAAAAGATATTTTCTGTATTTTTCCGGCATACTCAATATTCCAAAACTTGTCGGACAGCTCTTTCTGGTTGATAAAGTTCCTTTTCATAAAAATTGTGATGGTATTTTGTTCAAGGGGTGAAACTACAAAAAAAATCGTGGATTTAAAAAGTAAAGCACCTAACGATAAGCATTTGCAGTGATTTTAGTAAAATTTTCATCTCAATACCTTCCTCTTAATTAATAGGTATTGTTCAGCCCTCCATCCAAAGGAATACTGGCTCCGGTAAGATAAGATGAATATTCTGATGCCAGAAAAGCAGCCAGATGTCCATATTCTTCAGTTTTACCAAGTCTTTTCATTGGAATTTTATTTTCTCTGGCCTTTTTTATTTCTTCCTGGGATTTTCCTGTCTGCTGTGACTCATGGCTGATGAGATTCTGAATACGCTCCGTATCAAAATATCCTGTCAGAATATTGTTAATCGTGATCTGATGCTGTGCCACTTCATTGGATAATGTCTTTGCCCAGGCGATCACCGCTGAGCGGATAGAATTGGAAAGGGATAAATTATTGATCGGTTCTTTTACAGACAGTGAAGAAACATTGATGATCCGGCCACTTTTCTGTTTGATCATATGGGGTAAAGCCAGTAAAGTTGTTTCACAAACCGTTTTAAAAAGCAGGTCAAACGCCTTCTGATAATCATCAGCATTTTTATCCAGTGCCAGTCCAGGTTCCGGGCCATTGGTATTGTTAACCAGGATATCTATAGAATTATGGCGGAAATATCCGGAAATAATGGTTCTGTAGTTTTCAAAATTAGAAAAATCGGCCACCAGATACTGATGCTTCTGACCGGAATTGATGACAGGTAATGAAGACACCATCTTTTTAAGTTTTGCTTCATTGCGGGCCATCACCGTTACGTTAGCCCCACATTTGGCGAGCTCCAATGCTATTCCTGCGCCTATTCCCTGGGTAGCTGCGCCAACCAAAGCATTTTTTGAAAAAAGTTGAATATTCATAAGTGGATAATTATTCTGATTATTGCTCTATAAATGTAGCGAAAAAGCTTTACATTCCGAAGCAGTGAATCTTTAAATTCCAGCTATATAAGTGTTAATTTACTGGGGTAATGCAGGCGGTAAAACTCTTTCCGGTTTTGTAGATAAAGTCCGCAGAAATGCCTCCAGCTGGGCAATTTCTTCATCCGTAAGATCCAGCAGTCTCACAAAGCCTGATTTTTCAGAAGAAAGGGCAATTCCCTGATGAACTGTTGAGCGTTTTTGGGAATGTTCAGGATTTCCTCTGCTGTAAAACCCGATTACTTCCGTGAGTGTTGTCATAGAGCCATTATGCATCCATGGCCCTGTTCTTGATGTTTCACGCAGTCCAGGTACCCGGAATTTCCCGGCATCTTCCGGCTTTCCGGTCATCAGATAGCGACCCAGATCCTCTTCTTTTGATCCTAATAAAGAAGTTCCTACATTTTCAAACTGATTATTGGAAAAATAGCCGGAGCTGTGACAGTTCATGCACTGGGCTTTGGTCCGGAAAAGATGTAAACCCATGAGCTCTTCATCAGAATAAATATCTGTTTTTCCATCAATAAACTGGTCAAATTTAGAAGTTCCGCTCCTAATGGTTCGTTCAAAAGCGGCTATTGCTTTGGAAATTCTGTCCTTTGAAACCATTTTATCTCCAAAAGCTTTTTCAAATAACATTTCATAGCCTTTAATTTTCGCAATTTTTCCGGCTGCAAGATCAATATGCCCGTTCATTTCTCTTGCATCACGCATTGGCATTTCGGACTGCTCTTCAAGAGATGTGGCGCGCCCGTCCCAGAATAAAAACTGGGCATACGCTACATTCAGAATGCTCATCGCGTTTCTGATACCGAGCTGCCTGTCGTGTCCGAAAGAAAAGGTCCGGTTATCGCACCATCCCAATTCAGGATCATGGCAGGAAGCACAGGCAATCTGATTGGATCTGGAGAGCCGAGGATCAAAGAAAAGTGTTTTTCCAAGCAGTGCTTTATCTTCTGAATAGGGATTATCCGCAGGAAACGGAATTTCCGGGAGATGTCCGATTTCAGAAAAGTACGGTAAGGCTTCGGGATCCAGGATCGGTTTTGGCCATTTGGAAGAATCTCCGGACGAATATAATTTCCTCAATTCGGCAAGAAAGGAGGATTTCTCTCTGATTTCCTTCTGAACACTGTTGCTGAAACAGTTATTCAAAAGAGAAACGATAAGGAATGTAATTAATATCCAGCTCAGGACATTCTTCATGAATAGTAGAATTTTGACAAAAATAGGGAATCTGTTAAATACATTTCCACAACTGAAGTAAGATTCTGTTTTTCATTTAAAATTACAGTAAGTTTTACGAATAGTTTTTTATTAAACTCTAAGATAATATTTATTTTAAAATATCCAATGATCATCTTCGTTGCAGCTGATTATCAATAAAAAAAATCGCTAAAAAGCAATTGTGGCATAAATATTATTGTATATCTTATAAATACACCAGGATGGAAAATATGTTACAAAATATAGATCTCATACACCGGTATCTGTCTATTAGTATAACAGACCGGTTTTACTCAAATGTTGATCTGGAGGGTGAATATACCTTTACACAGAATATCGTCTCTAAAAAGACTATCATTGCTTCTACATTTACAAACAAAATACTGTTGTATCCTCAACTGAAATTATTTTTATCAGCACTCATTACTGAAATCAACAATGGAAAATGCACCGTTGATCTTATCCGTGAAAGAATCAGACATCTTGAGGAAATAAGATATCTGCCTGTCAGAAGGATCGTTTAAATTAAAAATAATCCCTACAGGTGCTGTAAGGATTATTCCATTTACTCTAAGGCTTTTGCATTTATATGACTTGATATTGTCTTATTCCTGTAAATATTTAGCCACTTTTTCTTCCAGATCATCAAGATTAAATGGTTTTGCCACATAATCGTCAGCCTGAGCTTCCTGTGCCAGCCTTACAATGTCATTGTTAGCTGTTACATAAATAACCGGGATTGATCTGAACTCTTCATGGCTCTTCAGAAGCTGGGTAGCCTGAACTCCTCCAATTTTTGGAATCCAGTTATCCATAAGAATAACATCTGGCTGAAACTGCGAAACTTTTTCCAAAATATCATGAGATGTTTCTGAAATTTCGACCTGATACCCATTCTCTTCGAAAATGATGGTAATGATCTCTAAAATAGTGGTATCATCATCAAAAATCAAAATTTTCTTTGTACTCATATTTGTTCTATTTAATCTTTTAGGGTTGTTTTTAATTTATTATTTACTGCTTATTGATATGATCTGCCAGAGTATCCGGCTTAATAATTAAATCACAGGAAACTTCCTGTAAGGCATGTCTGGGCATATAATCCACTTCAGCTGTCTCAGGCTCCTGGATCCAGACTTTTCCTTTATTTTTTTTGATGAATCCCAAGCCTTCCACTCCATCGGCATTGGCTCCTGACAGCAGGACGCCCACCAGGTTTTTACCATATACTTCTGCGGCAGATTTGAAAGTCACATCAATGGATGGCCGCGAATAGTTCATTTTCTCCGAAAAATCCAGTGACATCATATGTTTGTTCTCAAAAAGAAGGTGATAATCCGCAGGAACTACATACACCTTATTATTCTGAATTTCTGTTTTATCATCAATTTCCACCACTTCAATAGAAATAAACTGCTGCAGCAGGGTCTGCAGAATATTGGTTGAATAAGCTTTACGGTGCAGTATCAGAACAATAGGGAAACTAAGCTCATCTTTTAATTTTTTAAGCATTTCAAGAATGACCTGCAGACTTCCTGCAGACCCTCCTATCACCACTAATTCTGTTTTTGTGTTTTCTGTTTCCATGATCATGTTTACATATGCTCCGTTTTCTTCCAGATTCGCTGGTCATCTATCTGATGATAATTCCTGTCCAGTTTGGAAAATCTAAGGGTTTCTTTTGCTCCCAGTGCGAGATAACCCAAATTTTCAAGACTGTTGTCAAAAAGTTGAAAGACCCGCTCCTGCAGTCCTCTGTCAAAATAAATCAGTACATTTCTGCAGATGATGAGCTGAAAGCTGTTAAAAGAGCTGTCTGAAACCAGGTTGTGAGTAGATAAAATCAGTTTTTCCTGTAAAATTTTATCAAATCTCACACTATCGTAGTTCGCGGTATAATAATCTGAAAAGTCTTTTTTCCCGCCGGATAAAATATAGTTTTCCGAATAGGTTTTCATTTGCTGTAAAGGAAAAACTCCTGAACGCGCGGTTTCCAAAACGGATGGATTGAGATCTGTACCGTAAATCAGTGATTTATGATACAGATTGGCTTCTTTAAGCAGTATAGCCATGGAATAGGCTTCTTCACCGGTAGAACAACCTGCCACCCAGATCCTGATCAGCGGATAGGTACCGAGCTGCGGCAGTATCTTTTCCCTGAGCGATTTAAAGAATTGCGGATCACGGAACATTTCTGTGACATTCACCGTTATTTCTTCTACAAAGCGCTTCAGGTATTCCGGATCATTGAGAATGGTATACCTGAGCTCTGCAAAGCTGGTAAATCTGTCAATCAGGCAGATACGGTTTACCCGACGCTTAAAAGAGGCTCTGCTGTACTCCGAAAAGTCATAGCCGTACATCTCATAAACATCTTTTATAAGGTATTCTACTTCTTCATCTTTTACAATACTGGGCTCTAACATTTTATGGAAGCTTTTCTATGGCTGCAATCAGCTGATCTACATCTATCGGTTTTGATACGTAATCCTGGGCTCCGGCATCAAGACATTTCTGGCGGTCTTCCGGCATTGCCTGCGCTGTAACGGCAATTACAGGAATCTGGCTGATAGCCGGTGTATTTCTGATCATCTTTATCGCTTCATAACCGTCCATTTCAGGCATCATCATATCCATAAGGACAATATCTATTCCGTTATCTTTTAAAACCTGAATAGCTGCCTGCGCACTGATACAGCTTTCAATCTGATATCCACGGGATTTCAGGGTGAGTTTGAGTGCAAATATATTGCGTGGATCATCGTCCACAATTAAAATTTTCTTTTTCATCATTTAACTTTCATATAGCCAGACACGCAGTAAGGACAATAACTGGTCAATATCCACAGGTTTCGAGATATAATCTGAGGCTCCTGCCTCAATACATTTTTCACGGTCTCCGATCATAGATTTTGCTGTAATGGCAATAATAGGAAGCCGTGTAAGAGCAGGCATTTTTCTGATCTCTTTTATGGTTTCATAGCCGTCCATTTCAGGCATCATCATATCCATTAAAATAACGTCTATATCTTTATGTTCTTTGATCTGCTGCAAGGCATGTTTTCCATCCATGGCAACAACGACCTCAACTTTATATTTTTCCAAAGCCTTGGTCAGAGAGAAAATGTTACGGACATCATCATCGGTAATCAGAATTTTTTTGCCGCTTAATACTTCAGTCAGTGATCCTAAAACTTTGTTTCTTGCCGTTTCAACAGAGTTGTTTTTTTCTTCCACCAAATGCAGGAATAATCCTACTTCATCTAAAATCCTTTCGTAAGAATGAGCGGTTTTTACGACGATGGAATCTGCATATTGCTTGATTTTAAGTTCTTCGGATTTGGACAGACTGTGTTCTGTAAAAATAATGATGGGCAGGTTTTCCAGTCCTTCATAGCTTTTGATAGATTCAATAATCTGATATTCATTCCCTTTTGAGGCTTCCAGGATAACGCAGTCTATATGGGATGAAGTCAGGGCTTTCACGCTGTCTTCAACATTATTTTCCACTGATAAGGAAATATTGAAATTACTCAGGAAGTAAGCCAGCGCACTGGCATGTTTAGCATTCTTTTCTACAATTAAGACCTTTTGCGGAGATTTCAGAAGGGCTTCTTCAATTTTCCTGAAAACATCGGTCATTTTATCGAGGGCCATCGGCTTATTTATAAAATCAATGGCTCCTTTCATGAGACTTTCTTTTTCAAGCTGCAATACGGACATCATATGTACCGGAATATGCCTGGTGACAGCATTGGATTTAAGCTCATCCATCACCTGCCAGCCGTCTTTCACCGGTAGCTGAACATCAAGTAAAATAGCCTGCGGATGATACTGAACGGCTGCGGATAACGCATAATCCCCTCTTACCACCACTACTCCTTTGTACTGGTTCATCCGGGCGTATTTGAGTAAAGCTTTGGCAAAATGAATATCGTCTTCAACAATCAAAATCACCTTATCCTGTGCAGTTATTGCATCCCGGTCATCGTCTATGGCTTCCGGAATCGGCAGTATTTCTATAGGTAAGGTTTGCTGGGATTCTGTATCTTCCAAAATATTCTGGATCTCTTCAACATCTTCACGGATGATATCCACCAAATGCTGGTCAGTTTCAGTCGGAGCTACTTCAGCTACAGCTTTTACAGGAATGATCAGGCTGAACTCGCTGCCTTCATTTACCTTACTTTTCAGGGTGAGTTCTCCTCCAAGCAGTCTGGCAATTTCACGGCTTATGGACAGTCCCAATCCGGTCCCGCCAAATCTACGGCGTGTTGAACCGTCTGCCTGCTGAAATGCTTCAAAAATAATGGCCTGCTTTTCTTCCGGAATTCCTATTCCTGTGTCTTTTACAGTGAAAACAATAAAGTTTTTATTTTTAGGATCCTTTGCTATGTTCAGCGCAATACTTCCTTCTGATGTAAATTTCAAAGCATTTGACAAAAGGTTACGCAGCACCTGGTCTACTCTTAGCCTGTCGGTCTCAATTGTATTTTCAACATCACTCTCGATCTGAATATCAAATTCGAGTTTCTTTTCCTGAACAACCGGATTAAAGAGGCTTTTCAGATCTTTCACCACATCATCAATCGCAACATCCTGATATTCCAGTGACATTTTCCCTGATTCTATTTTCGCCAGGTCTAAAATCTCATCAATAAGGGTCAGAAGACTGGTTCCGGAACTCTGAATAACTTTTGCCGATTCTATCTGATCTTCATTTAGGTTTTCATCTGGGTTTTCGCCCATTAATCTTGAGAGAAGAAGAATTGAATTCAGCGGAGTCCTCAGCTCGTGGGACATATTGGCTAAAAATTCAGATTTGTACTTGGTGCTTAAGGCAAGTTCTTCTACTTTTTTCTGGATTTCGCTGTTTCTTTCTGCAATCAGGTGGTTCTTTTCTTCGAGCATTCTTGAACGTTCTTCCAGTTCGGCATTGGCCTGCATCAGTTCTTCCTGCTGTACTTTCAGCTCTTCTTCGGATGCCTGAAGTTTCTGGGTCTGGGCTTCCAGCTCGGTATTCAGGTTTTCCAGCTCGGCATGTTGTACCTGTAATTCTTCCGACTGCGCCTGGGTTTCTTCCAGGAGCTGCTGTTCTTTTTCGCGGCCTTTGGCTGCATTTAAGGCAATTCCGATATTACGGCTGCATTCGGCAAAATAATTAATTTTTTCTTCATCAAAATCTGATGTTGAACCTAATTCCAGTATCCCGATACAGTGGCCGTCCGCGTGAACCGGAAATAACAGTATGCTGTTAATTTTTATCCTGCTGCTGGCAAAGCTTACGGCAAAATTGTCTTCATTAAGGTTGTTGTAAACCTGCATCTTTTCATTGGCAAAAGCCTGTCCAACCATTCCTTCTCCCGGCTCGAAAGTTTTTTTCATGGTACTTTCCAGACCGAAAGCTGTACTAAGCTTAAGGATCCCTTCATCAAACAGGTATAAAGCACCATTGAGGCATTTACTATATTCTACAAGCTGGTTTAAAGATGCCTCAGAGACTTCTTTTACGGATTTATTACCTACCAGCGATTCATTGAGCAAAGCAAGGCCTTTCTGGCGCCAGTCACTTTTATTGATCTTCTCGAAAGATTTTTTCAGGGAATCGGTCATATGGTTCAGGGAATCTACAAGATCACCAAGGTCATCCTGCGAATGATCTACTGCTTTCTGGCTGTAGTCTCCATTGGCAACCCTGTTCGCTATCTGCTGAACAGCACTTACACGTCTGCTTATTTCGAGATCTTTGGATCTTAATTCTTTTTCCAGTTTGTCTCTCCGGATCAGATCTGCCCTAAGCTTAAAATAAAAAAATATAGTAACAATTACCGCAGCTATTGCCGAAACAACAATAAACATAACCGTTGTACCGGATGAGCGGTTGAGATCTTTATTTTTAATTTCAAGCTGGTTCTCTTCGTACTGTACAAAATCGCGGACGATCTGGCGGCATTTATCCATATAGCTTTTGCTCAGCAGGATCTGCTGCTGGGTCATGATAACACCATTCCGTCTGTTCTGGACAAACTGCTTTAAATTATCAATATTACTGTTAACATTTTTTTCCAGATCATGTAAACGATTCAACTGTTTCTGATCTGAAATATGTAAAGATTTTGCCCGTTCTATCGCTTTAGAATATTCACTTAAACTGCGGTTGTAAGGCTCCAGGAAACTTTCTTTTCCGGTAAGCTGGTACCCTCTGCTTCCTGTTTCTGCATCCAGTAATGCAACAAGAACGTCTTTTACGGCCGTTATTGATCTCCTGCTTTGTGAAAGACTTTCACGATGATCCATCTGTCTTTGAATGCTCAGATAAGAGGCAACTGAACTTGCAATAAGGATCAGTAAAGATAATCCGACCCCAAACTGAAGATTTCTGATTATTTTTTTCGGCATGAGAAATTTAGTTTAAAGGTAACGTGAAATAGAAAGTAGAACCTTCTTCTACTTTACTGGATACTCCTATGGTTCCGTGGTGCTGTTTGATGATTTCTGAGCAGATAAACAATCCTATACCCATTCCCTGAAACTGCAGCGAGGATTCCTCTACACGGTAAAATTTATGGAAGACAGCGTCCTGCTTAAAGTCCGGAATTCCTATTCCGAAATCGGTGACACTTACTTTTACTTCCTGCTTTTCTTCGTCTACAAACGTAGTGACTATAATCTGGTTATTCTGAGGAGAGTATTTGATGGCATTGGTAAGAAAGTTAATAAGAACCTGCTCTATGCGTACTTCATCCAGCGGAATCAGGATATCCGGATTTATACCATGCCGTTTTATTTTGACTTTATTTTCGTCATGAGTCTGGATAATGGTTTCAACAGCATTGCTTATGATGTTTTCAAGGCTGGTTGGTTTTTTGTTGATTTTAAGCTTTCCATTTTCTATTTTCGAAACATCCAGCAGATCAGTAATCAGGTTATTCAGTTTTTCGATCTGATCCTGAACCTTGCTCATAAAACCTGCTTCAGCACTTTGTTTATCGAGTTTTAATTTACGGTCCAGCAGCTGAACATAAGCTTTTATACTGGTCAAAGGTGTTTTCAGCTCATGGCTGGCGATGCTCAGGAATTCATCTTTTTCTTTTTCAACTTTTTTCTGATCATCAATATCGGTAAAGGTACCTACCCAGTTTTTCACCACATTTCCGTCGTTTACGGGGGTTATCCGCAAGAGATGATATCTGTATTCTCCGGAATCCACTTTTTTTATTCTGGCCTCTAGTTCGAGTGCCTGATTCTTTCTGCGGCAGCGCTCAAATTCTTCTCTGATATTAAGGTCATCGGGATGAACTTCGGGAAAATCCACCTCGGTATCTGAGTATTCGTACCATTTACAGTTGACAAATTCTATATTTCCATCTTCATTGAGTGTGAATGCAATCTGCGGCAGGGATTCCAGCATAAGCTGAAAGTGATCAATCTGGGATTTCATGGTCACCTGCGATTCACGTCTGCCTTTGACCTCGAGCTCCAGGCTCTGCTGGGTCTTTTTCATGGCAAGGTTCTGCTCCTGAAGATTGTAGAAAGTTTTAACTTTAAGCAGCAGAATTTCAGGATCTACAGGTTTTGTCACATAGTCCTTTCCTCCTGAAGCATATCCGCGGGTTATGAATTTCTTTTCGGTATTAACTGCGGATAAAAATATAATGGGAACTTCTTTTGTTTTGCTGTAGTCTGCCAATGTTTCGGCCACTTCAAAGCCATCCATGCCCGGCATCTGCACATCCAGAATAATAAGTGCATAGTTATTTTTTATGGCTTTACCTAATGCTTCTTCTCCGGAATTGGCTGTATCTACCTGGAAATCTTTAGATTCCAGCAGTTTTTTCAGTGAATAGAGATTGCTTTGGTTATCATCAACAATTAAGATCATAAGATGAATCAGTACTTTGGTTTATTTTTGCTTTTAAATACTGCCAAAAATACTCACAAAATTTCGAAAAACATTGATTTTTTAATCATTTTATGCCTACATACCACACATATACACTTATAAATTAATTTTTAAAAAGAATATTTATAAATATTTCCTTACACCCACAAAAAACATCAATATTTTCAGATAACAGGCAGTGAACAAGATATTTATCCAAAAAAATCTACGATGGTGAAAATTCTAACCATCCCCGCAATAAATCTGTGATATCTGCCAATGGAAAAGTCCCCGCCCGCCCATCAATTATAAAATACGGCTCATTAAAAACTGCCTTCAAAAAATGAAAGCAGTTTGTTTTTATAATGTTTTTAAGACGTTTTTGGCATTTTCATTGGCAGGATTTATCTTCAGTAATTTTTGATAGGTTTCTTTTGCTTTGTCTTTTTGTCCGGCCTTCATATAGGCTTCTCCAAGGCTGTCATAAGCATTTGAGCTTCCGGAATATAAGGCTGTATTTAAACGGAAAACATCAATGGCTTTTGTGAAATCTTTTTTGTTGAGTAATGAATAGCCTACATCGTTCAGATAATTTTCGGAAAGAAGATGATGATTCTCTTCTTTGATTCTTGCTTTCCTGTAGGCTTCCAACCCTTCATCAAAATTTCCTTCAAGAATCATTTCCAAAGGCATTTTTTCATTATCACTTAACTTCGCCCCCTGTCTGATTTTCCCATTGCGGAGAATCTGCAGCAGTTCTGACTTTCCTGTCTGGGTATTTTTCACCAGTTTAAGCTTAAAATCCCATTCCCGGACTGCGTAAGTATCTTTTCCTGTTTTTACAAGTTCCATAGGAGCTTCCGTATTGTTGATAGTCATCAGCTTTCCTTTTTCACGATAGATTTTGAAAAAACCGTAGGTATCATTTCCGTAACGCCCGACAGAATTGAAATCTTCGTTATTCAGTGGTGAAATTTTGTTAACCGGAGAATTAAATTCAGGCCAGTGATAAACTTCTGCAACCGAACGGACAAGCTCCTCTACAAATTCAGGCTTGTTGGTATTGGTTAAAACTACAATTCCGTCACCGCTTGTTTTATTGGCTATAAATCTGCTTGAAAAGCCTTCGTTCCAACCTCCGTGATTGAAATAGATGTGTCCTTCCCTGTTTTCCAGAAAGACTCCCAATCCCATAAATGGATCAATAAAAGGGGTTGTAAATTCTTCAGCTGTTTTTTGTGAAATAATGGTACTGCTTTTACCGCTAAGGGTATTTTGGATATCAATTATAAATTTAGACAGATCTTCAGCGGTGGTCCATAAACCGGCAGGTGCCTGTTCAGGATAGATATGGTGTTTTCCGGCAACCTTTACGCCTTCCTGATTATAGGCCGTAGCCGCCAATTGGGCCTGGGCTTCAGACAAAGGCTGGGAAAAGGTACTGTTCTTCATGTTCAGAGGTATCAGTACTTTTTCGTTCATAACAGTGGTAAAGTTCTTCCCCTCTATATCCATCAGCATTTGCTGCATGACGCAGTACCCGCCACCTGAATAACGAAAAGGTGTTCCGGGAGCTTTATCCACAAAAATAGCCGGAGTATTGGAGGGGCTTTGGCCATTCAGAAGCTGAACCAGCGTAGGAACAGGCTTACCGGGTTCGTATCCTGGGAAACCGCTCACTGTAAATCCAGCAGTGTGACTGACTATATTTTTGAGATTTACCTTTTTCTGTTTTGTAAATTCATTTTCAGGAATTTTCCAGGATTTCAGGTAGATATTCACGTCAGCATCCGGATTTATTTTCCCGGCTTCAACTTCAGCCAGTGCGGCATACACACTTACCGGTTTACTCATAGATGCTGCCTGAAACAGCGTTTGCGTATTCACCGGAACTTTGGATTCTACATCTGCAAAACCATAAGCTTTGCTCCAGATCACTTTGGAATTTTTAATAACCGCAATACTGACGCCGGGAATATTATAATGTTTCATTCTGGACTCTAAGGTCCAGAGGGCGTCGCCCTGGAAACGGACCGCGGGCATCAGCCCTGCCTCTACTTTGGAAATCTCGCTGTTCAATTGGGATTTTGTCTGTGCAGATACTGGAAGATAGGTCATTCCGATGATAAGCGCAGTATAAAAAGGAGTTTTGGTTTTCATTTTTATTTTGAAATTTAGTTTTTATACAGGAACAGGTGAAAGATGCCTGAGCCCGACTTTCTCTTTCAGATATTGATTGGCGGACTACACCTTAACGTAGTCCGATAATTCATTATTTTTTTAATAGTATAGTCGTTGCTGTATTTATATACCCTGCATCAGACAGGTCTTTTAACTGAACCTGGGGAGAAAATCCCTGCCCCACTTTAGAATATTCTTTTTTGGTGCGGTCTACTATATTTCCGGTTGTTAAAACAAGAAATGCTCCGTCAGAAAGTTTGTATTCCTGGTTTCCCGAGGTTAGTCCCATTGTATTCTGCCCGATTACCGTTGTATTCTTTTGGCCGGCAAATGCAACGGTACAGAATTCTCCTGAGCTGGAGGTTTTCTTGCTGACCATTACTACAATAGGTTTTCTGATACGTTGAGGAACTTTTTTAACATTAAAATGATGAACCAGCTGCTTACCTTCAAACAGGTTTCCTTCCCGGTCATATTCAAAAAACGAGTATTCACCGTCTGCATCTACTGTTCCAATGGCATTCTGCTTATCCAGCATCGGTGACAGAGCTGCCAGCATCGGATAAAACATACCGCCGCCATTATCTCTGAGATCCAATATCCAGCCTTTGGGCCTCTGAGCATTCAGCTCTTCAATTTTCTGATAAAAGGTATTGACAAACTCATCCCATTCTGCGAAATGATAACAGGCAATTCCGGGAAGCTTCATATAGGCGATCTGATTTTCAATTCTCGCTTCAATAACAGGAAATTCCTGACCCGTAGCTCTGTAACCAAGGGTATAAGCCTGAACCATTTCAGGGGGAAAGAAATTGGAATGCGCGTCTTTCAGGGCTCCAAGAATATCTTTAATAAGCGGATAAGTATCTCTGACAGTATAAAGATTTTCAGCTTTTTTACGAGAATCCATATACAGCGAATCCCAGTTGATCCGATGTTTATTGACAGATTTAGCTTTCATAAGATCAAGAGCACTGACTACATAATTTCTGACACTATCGGTCTTCTGTGCATTGGCACTGATATGAATAAGGATCAGAAAACCAGTCATCAGAAAAGAAAATCGTTTCATTGTTATCAATTGAGGTATGGTAAAGATAAACTTTTTCACAAATGAATGATTAACCTAAGAAAAACAATCATAAATCTTTTACAAAAGATTAAAAAAATCAATAAGCTTGGTGAGGCCGATATTTCAGCAGATTTCTTAATTTTTCAGCCAGCTTAAACATTCCGTGATCTGTCTTTTGCTGATAAATACATCTGAATTGATTTCAGGAGCCGGAGCAAGCTTTAATTCCACTTTCTGGCTGGAATGTTTAATGATCTCAACAATAGCATTTTTATTGATGATAAACTTGCGGTTGATTTTAAAAAAAAGTTCCGGATTCAGTTTGTGGATGATGTCTTTAATGGTGTCATCATAAATATAGGTCCGGTTGTCGGTTGTTGTGAGAAAAAGATATTTTCCCGAAGCAAAAAAGTAAGCAGTATTATGCTCATCTATTGACTTCAGTTTATTTCCTTCGCGCACCATAAAATGATTCATCTTACCGGGATTTTCTGCCTGACGTAAGGTAGAAATAGACTGTAAGACAGGTACAGGATCGAAATTGGATCTTATGGAAATGAATTTCTGTAACGCCTGATGCAGATCATTCTCTTCAAAAGGTTTCAGAAGATAATCTATGGTGAAATGCCTGAAAACCCGTATCGCATATTCGTCAAATGCAGTAATAAAAATAATGGGTGTAAAGAGTTCCACCTGCTCGAAAATCTCCAGACTCATCCCGTCTCCCAGATGGATATCCATAAAGATAAGATCTGCCGAATGGTTTTCGAAGAAGTCTATGGCCTGTTTTTTTGAACGGAGAACCACAGTTTCTGTAACAGGAACTATGCTTTGTTTATCCAATAAATCTTTGAGATAATTAACAGCCAGTAATTCATCTTCTATAATGGAGATTTTCATAACATTACAAAAGTACAAAAAAACCGCTAAAACTATTACGTTCAAGCGGTTTCAGGGGTGTTAATATGAATGTTTTATAAAAGGGGGTTGTTCTTTTTGGCGCTCATTGGAAATTCTATCGTATATCTCACATCATTCTGCTGAAGAATATACTCCGCACCGTTGACGATATGAATGATTTTTTTCTGGTCTGCACGTCTTAAATCGAACCAGCGCTGTCCTTCCAATGCAAATTCTCTGAATCTCTCATCCAGAATATAATTCATGAAGTCTGTACTGTTCATTGGGTTGATGATAGTCTGAACTGCTGCATATCCTTCAGGATTATATCTGTTCTTTAAAACTTTAAGCAGCGTTTCTTTAGCCTCACTCAGCCTGTTCAGCTTCAATAATGCCTCAGATTTAATGAAATACATTTCCGCCGTTCTGAAAGACACTCTGAAATCTGAGCTTCCTCCTTTGATGACCTTGTATTTGTTTCCGCTCTTTTCAAAGTAAAGCCCAAATCTTTTGTCTGTTGTATTATTATATTTTGAAATCAGTTCCGGAGTGGCAAAGGATAAATTCTGTACGAAGCTGTTCATTGCATTGTCCAAAGCCAGGATAGATTCTACAGAAGCATAATGATTGGGTGCTGTAGCAGCTGTATTCAAATTGCTCAAATCTCCTTTTAGAGCAAGCACCTGGTCTGAATAATTCAAAGCCTTGTTCCAGTCGTCCTGATAAAGAGCTGTTCTGGCCTGAAGTGCCTTCAATGCAACCTTTGAAAATCTGTAATGGATTCCGGACGGCTGCTTCTCCTCTACCATCAGTCCTTCCGCTTTTTCCATATCTGTGTGAACCTGGTTATAGACTTCCTGTACGGATGAAGGCTTCAGTACCTGCTCAAGATCGATTTCGAGACTGATAGGAACTCCTCTGTCTGCAGATGCCGTAGCACTGTTGTACGGTTTTCCGTATAAGTTCACCATATCAAAATAGAGGTAGGCACGAAGAGCGTAGGCTTCAGCAAGAATCTGATTCTTTTCGGGAGAATCGGCCATTGTTTTGCTTCCTTCATTGATGATCTGGTTCAGATAAAAATTCACGGAATAAAAGCTCACCCACGGAAATTCTGTAGTGGCCTGATCTGTGTTTGAATCTTTCCACATGGCAATTTCACGGTAGGCAATAAAATCAGTACTGTTTTCGTCTATACTCACCTCATCGGTACGAAGAGCTGTTAAAGACTTATGAGCAGGATATTTTGAATAGGCTGATGTAAGTACTTTACGGTAGTCTTCAACGGTTATGGGAATAATCTTCCCTTCAGGCTGTATATCTAAAAAACGATCGCACCCGATACTGGAAAAACTTAATACGGCAAGTGCAATGAATGTTGTTATTTTTCTCATTTTTTTTCAAGTTTTAAAAAGAAACATTAAATCCTACGGTAACAGATTTGGTAATAGGCTGTGCATAAATATTACCATAGGTTTCGGGATCAAAATATCCTTTGTACCCATTGCTGAACACAAAGAGGTTACGGCCTTCCACACTTAATCTGAGGCTGGAAATACCCATAGGATTGGTAAATTCTTTCGGAAGCGTATATCCTAAACGGATGCTGCTGATCCTTACATAGCTGATCTCTTTTGCCCATACATCCAGAAGACTGTAGGCGTTGGAGCGGTTATCGGCAAACCATTTATTGCCCATCCATCCCGGATTGGATTCCATATCGGGACTCGTGATTCCCGGAAGTGTAGTTCCTGCCTGGTAGATATCTTTGGTATAGTTTCTTCCTCTGTCCAGATCCATTCCGCGGTAAGAAGGCGTCTGCATGACGGTCTGCTTCAGGTTGAAAGCCGCAGAAATCGTCAGGTCAAAGTTTCGCACTTTGAAGGTGTTGATAATTCCTCCCGTAAACTTCGGGTCTCTGTCTCCTATATAGGTGAAAAGGCCTCTCAGTTCAGCATTGGAAAGTTTGGTATCTACTAACTGGCCCGGAAGAAAATCTGCGTACACGTCATACAGCTTGAAGAAATCTTCAGCTTTTACTTTTTCATTGCCTCTCCAGAACATCGGGTTTCCGTTTTCGTCCATTCCTGCTGTTTTCAAAGCAAAAACAGCATTTACAGGAAGTCCTTCCCTGGAAGGAAGCAGGGCATTATCACGTGGCTGCTCACTGAGCACTCTGCTTTTATTATGGGCGAAATTGATGGTAGTGGTCCATTTGAAATTTTCCTTATCGATATTTCTTGTAGATAACGCCAGTTCAAAACCTTTGTTGGTCAAGCTTCCCCAATTCATCATCGTATATTCAAACCCGGTTTCGAGCGGCGTTTCTTTCATACTGATCATATCCGTTCCTTTTCTGCTGTAGACATCTGCAGTAAAGCTGATCCTGTTTTTCAGCATTCCCAGGTCAAGACCAAGGTTCATGTTGGTTGTTTTTTCCCAACGAAGCTTATCATTGGGCGGACTGATCACATTAATAATATTCTCTTTATTTCCCGGAAGAATAGTAGCATCAAAATATTCCCCGATAAAGAACGGCGACGTGTTACGGTCTATATTTCCCTGCAGACCATAGGAAGCTCTCAGCCTAAGGTTGGAAACAACCGTAAGATCCTTCATGAAGTTTTCTTTCGTCACTAACCATGACCCTGAAACAGCCCATATAGGCAGGTATTTATATTTTTTATTAACTCCGAATAAATTGGTCCCGTCATATCTCACACTTCCAAAGAAAGTATATTTCTGGTCATAGGTATAAGAAGCTGTCGCAAACATGGAAGCATATGCATTCTCAATTGGCGGCATTTCGCGGTAGGTTTCATATTTTCTTTCTGCTGCAAAACTTGACGTCGGGAAAACGATCGCTGTTGCTCTTCTGGTCGTACTGTCGTAACCGAAAGCTCTGGTTACGGTAGTATTATCGTCGGTTTTACGGATCTCCGTTCCGGCCATCAAATCGATTTCATGTACAGAATTGATCCTTGTGCTGTAGGCGGCCTGCAATTTCCAGTTGTATTGGAAAAAATCGTTATCCCAATTTTGCTTCACTCCTCCGTCAGGCAGAAAGTAACGGTATGCGCCATCTTTGTAATAGCGTGTCCCTTCTTTCATCTTTCTTGTAAAGTAGGTGTTTCCGGCAGCAAACTTCTCAGTTTTATTGCTGTCGTACTGCATCCCCAGCTGCGAGGTAATTTTCAGGTCTTTTGTTATTTTATATTCTAAATCGAATATGGCTTTTAATGAAAGGTTTTTCAGCGTATAGCTTGTATTATTCCTTTCTTCCAAGAAATTGAAAGGGATATATCTGTTCTCAAAACCATCAATATCCTGATCATATCTGTAGCTTCCGTCTGCATTGTAAGGCGTAAGATAAGGATTGGCGTTTCTTGAATAATTTATCGGGCTGATAGAAGCATCAGCATCTGTCACAAACGATTCGCGTTCACTGTGTGTTCCAAAAATAGAGATTCCTGCATTCAGCTTATCACTTATTTTATAATTGTTCTTTAAAGTCAGGTTATAGCGTTTAAAGCCTGTTCCTATCGTTGTTCCTTCTTCATCATAATACCCCAGGGAGAAATAATAATCCGACCGGTCGCTGCCTCCTGAAAGGCTTAATCCATATTGCTTGTTGATTGCATTTCTATAGAGCAGTTTCCCCCAGTCCGTATTGTTGTTTCTTAAACCGTCGATCTGCTGACGGGTAAAGGTATTCAGTGCACCCATACCTCCGTTCCTGAAGGCATCAAGCTGGCTGTTCTTCATTAAAATTCTCATGACCTCTCCTTTGTCGGCACGATACGTAAGATCGGCACGGCTGGCAAGCATTAATTCAAGATCAACTTTTTCAGAGGCATTCAACAGATTCAGTCTGTCGAAATCAGGACGGGCCGTCACGAAAGTATCTGCTGAGAAATTCAGCTTCATTGCTCCTTTCTTTCCTTTTTTCGTCGTAATGGAAATGACTCCGTTTGCAGCTCTGGCTCCATAAATAGCTGTAGCCGCTGCATCTTTCAGGATGGTAATATCTTCAATATCGTTAGGATTAAGACCTGCAATAGAGAAATTCTGAAGCTGGTCGATATTATCTTTATCGCTGAAATTTGGAACGTCATTTCCTTCTAACGGAAGACCGTCAATCACCCATAGCGGATCCTGCGGACCGGAAAGAGAGGCAGTTCCCCTGATTCTTATTTTTGCAGGGCTGCCGGGAGCTCCTGTTTCCGGGGTCACCACCACTCCGGCAATCTGTCCTGCCATCATCTGATCCACACTGGCAACACCGGCCTGGCTGATATTATCCATCTTCACCGTTGAAACGGCAGAGGTCTGTTTGCGTTTTTCAATTTTCTGGTATCCGGTAATGATGACTTCCTGAATTTTATTTTTGTCCGAAACTTCAGGAATCAGTCTTACCGTATAGTTAGTCTTGTCTTCACTGATCTGAATGATCCGGGATTCATAACCGGGATAGCTGATCAGTACAGATTTGGTATCTGCAGGAATTTCCAGAATAAATTTTCCGCTTTTATCGGTTACCGTACCTACGGATACACTTTCAATAATTCCTTCAAGGTCGGTTTTGGTGGAAACAGACTGTGTTTCTATTTTTACGGACGCTCCTACAATAACACCGGATGTATTTTCGTCTTCAATTTTTCCTGTAATGGTTTTCTTTTCCTGGGCCAAAGCAATCTGAGCCGCCAAAAGAGGTAAAAGTATTAGAGTTTTTTTCATAGCTGATTATTTGTTTAAAGCCTCTTTTATCCGGATGATCAAGTCTGCATAATGAGCCCTGGAAGCTTCATCTCCTTTATTGTTAGTTTTATATAGTAAATTCAGTACTTTTTGCAGTTCCGCTCTTTTATAAGTGGTTACTTCGGATACTCTTTTCATGGATGAATAGTTGATATTCCTGAGACTGTGATCTTCTTCATGGAAGTTGCAGATCATCGGAACGTTCAGTGTATTTTCAACTTTTAAAGCTTTGACTGCTGTTTTTTCAAATAATTTATTGACGGAAACAATTAAAGCATCTACATAGTTTTTCTGGGTCATCTTTTCAAGGATAGTTAAACTCCCTTTTTTGCTGAAAATGGCTCCACGAACCTGGTTGAATAAATTTTCTACGGTGTAGATTTCTTCTTTTGAGCCGGAAACTTCATGTTTTAATTCATTTTCGATCATTCTGAGCAGTCGGTCATCCATCAACAGGGAGTAAATATTCCCGTACTGCATTCCTCTTGCTAAAGTATACGGAGTCTGCTCGAATGGCCCCATCGGGGAATTTTTAACCGGATAGGTTTTTTCTGAAATAGGATTGAAAAACAGCCATTCCGGAAGTTCTATTGCATTTTTAATCAGATAATCTACCGCTCTTTTCTGAGTTTCAGCAGGTACTGCCTCATAGGCTTTTTTATTGCTCCCAAAAACCGTCTGGTTCAGGTAAATGCCTCCTACATTGGCCATGACATGGCCTGTGTAGAGATCCCACTGCCCTATTGCTCCCAGATACAGCTTTCCGGCATCTGTATAGCTTTTTCCGTCTTCATAAGTCCATGTCAAAAGATTCTTTACAACGGTCTTTAAGTTTTTGATCCCGTATTCACCGGCTTTCATGGCATCATCGCCCAGATCTTCAGACTGTGAGCGTGGGTCTATAGTTTCCAGATAATTCTGCTGCTCTCCATAGAAGTACATGGGATCATCCTGATGCTTCTCTATTAAATTCCTGAGTGCTTTTTTCTCGGATATCCCGTCCGGATACCAACGGTACCCCCATTCAATAGCATATTTATCGTAGACTCCGATTTTTGGAGTGATCGCTGTAACTCCATCTTCCGGCTGAGCAACGTAATTGTACCGTGCATAATCCATAATGGAAGGCGCAGTGCCACCCATTTTATCAGTGAATTCTTTTGAACGAAGTGACTCTACAGGAAATGCGAAGGATGCTCCCATATTATGTTTAAGTCCGAAAGTATGCCCTACTTCATGGGAGGATACAAAGCGGATCGCTTCACCCATATGCTCATCACTGAACTTATTTCCTCTGGCTTTCGGGTCTATTGGCCCTGTCTGAATTCTCATCCATTCCTGAAGAGAAGTCATCACATTATGCCACCATATGATATCCGATTCAATGATTTCACCACTTCTCGGATCCACTACCGACGGCCCCATCGCATTGGCCTTAGGTGAGGCAGCATATGTGATCACAGAATATCTTACATCATCAATATCAAAATCTTCATCTTTTTCATCAGGCATTTTGGCGATAACGGCATTTTTAAAGCCTGCCTTTTCAAAAGCGGCCTGCCAGTCATAGACACCCGCTATGATCTTTTCACGCCATTGTTTTGGTGTTGATGGGTCTATATAATAAACAATCGGCTTTTTGGGCTCTACCAGCTCCCCTCTTAAGTATCTTTCTTTATCTTCATCTCTGGGTTCTAGCCGCCATCTGGTAATGAGCTGCTTTTCATCCATTTTCTGCTGACGGTCGTTGAATGTCCAGTGCTTTTCACTGAAAAACCCTACTCTTGAATCGGCTGTCCTTGGCTGCATCGGTATTTTGGAAAGCAGAACAAGATTGGTAGTTACTCCAAGAGTTACCGGAAGATCCACGCCTCCTTCATTGACGGATGTTGTCAGTTGAGACTTCACCACAAGGTTCTGGGGAAAGGTTTTTACTTTTTCTATGTAGGAAAGGTTTGATTTTACGGATCCTCCAAGGCCTACATTGGCCAGAACATCGTTGAAACTTTTCTGATTTCCGTCAAAAATTTTGTTGACCTTAATGGCTACAGAGGTAGAATCGTTGTTCTGGGCCTCAATATCAAAAACTTCAATCACAGATTCTGAAAAATTATCTTTAACAGATCTTGTAATGGCATCGTTTTCAGGTGATGAAACCTGTGGAACCACTGTTTTCACCCAAATCTTCCTGGCTACTGTATCGCGGTGAAATGAAATGACTTTGTTTTCATAGTTCATTCCTTTATTCAATCCGGCTTCGTTTACCTGCATAGGAACCTGTGACAGTTTATTGACTACCAGAAACTGACGTCCCATAAGGCTGTCAGGGATTTCGAAATATACATCAGTTTTTACCTGAATGGTATTAAGAAGGCCTTTTTTGTAAGTTCCTTTTTTGATCAGATCATCAATTTTCTTTGTCTTCTTTGATGAAGAATCTGTTTTCTCAGATTTTTCCTTATCTGTTTTTAAGGTGTCTTTTTTCTGTGCAAGTGCTGCCGGTGAGGCTAAAGCGAGTCCTAAGTACAGTGCCAGCCTGTAGTTCTTCATTAAAATAGTCCTATTCATTCCAAATTATTAGATTTCCCAGTTTCTGCCCGCAAAACTATAGGTAAAGAAATAATATCAACATTAATAGGGAGTGAGAGGTGTATTTTTGGGAGTGAGTGGATTTCATTTTTTATTCCAATAAGGGCAAAAAGCATATGAAATATTCACCGTCTACTGAAATATTAACAGAATTATTTTTAAAATAATCATAAACCTGATTCAAATAATCAATTCCGAATTTCTCGCCCTGCACATTTTCTTCTGTCTTTGGCTGCCATGTATTTTTAATACTGATTCCATTATGTTCCACGGTAATGACTATGTCTAAAGGATGATCTATGGTAGCAATATTGTGCTTGATAGCGTTTTCCACCACCATCTGAAGGGATAAATACGGAATCCGCTTTTCCAGACTTTGGGGATCATTGATGATCAGATCAAAAGTAAGTTCCTCATCAAACCTGCTTTTCAAAAGGTCCATATACTGTTGAATAAAACTGATTTCCTGGGCAACAGGAACGATATTTTCTCTTGGAGGTACAATAAGATACCGATAAATCCTGGAAAGGTTCATGGTAAATTTCTGTGCATTCTCTTTATTGATCCCGATGAGCATATAAAGGGAATTCAGCGAGTTGAACAGGAAATGGGGATTGATGTTATTTTTAAGCTGCTGTAGCTGGTTCAGGGCTTCTGCTTTATGCATTTTCTCGTTTTCAATCAACAGGAAATTTTTTTCAGACTGCATTTTTTCCTTTTCCCGGTACGCCAGAGCCGTAGATCTTTGAAACAGTATAAAAACAGTCACAATAAGAAAAAGAGCGGCCAGAAAGATGTAGATAGTGTAGGTCTTTGTTTTGTTAACGCTTTCATCGATCAGGAAATTCACATGGTTTACCACTGTATATCCATCAAAGTTATCGGTCTTTAACGGCTTTATGAAGCGGGTTACATCTACATTCAGATATTCGGAGACCGTACTTCCTTCTGTATATCCTGCTTTTGTATTACCTGCTAAGGTATCTTTTGGTTTGATATTGGTAAACTCAAAAATATTTCTGCCTAAATATTTCTTTTCAGGATGCGTAATGCAGATCCCTTCTTTGGTGAAAACATAGGCATAATTATTCGGCGTTTTATCTAGATTAATGAAATATTCGTGAAGATCGTCCAGGCTTACTGCAGAGCCGTAATAAAGCCGGTCTTTACTGGGGAGCATAAGAGAGTCATAGCTTATCCAGTACATGCTGTCTTTACGGGTAGTGAGAAAATCGCTGAAATGTCCGGAGCCCTTATTTTTTATCCTTATATAATTCCCTTCTTTTTCTTTCTTTCTGAAGAGGTAAGATAAAGGGCTGCTGCTCTCAAATTTCCCGGAAGTATGGTCATAATAGGAATACCAGCTGTAAGGCAGCAGGTTCCGTTTTCTATTAAGATCATTTAAAACGGAGGAATATTCTTTATAGTTTTTCAGACCGTCTTTCTGAATCAAAGCTCTAAGCAGGTACTGATAGTCTTCTATGTTCCTGAATTCTTTTTCTATGGTTTCATATTTCCGAAAAAAAGTTTTCCGTGCAAATTCTTCATTATTTTTCCGGCTGTCATGAGTAATGAGAACGCTCAGAACGGCAAATGCGGCGGCGGCAATTAAACAGGTAGACAGAACTGCTATATAAATAGATTTCTGAGATACTATGTGCTTAAAATTAATATTCAATTCTTATGATTATTTTTATACTATTGATTTAATAATCATATTAATATTTGTTGGTTTCTGTTTTAAACGGAAACTGCTGTTGATCCGAGTAAACAAATTTTATTTGATGGTCTTTTTTGAAGCTCTCAATTTCACTGCGGATTCCTTTTAAGAATATAGGGTATGAGCAGCAATATAAAAAAGTAGTTCCATTAGAATTCTAACGGAACTATTTGACAGCTTTGGTTTCGCAATGCAAATATAAGAAATGATTATGAAAGGTTTACTTTTAAATAATGTCCTCAATAATTAATCTGAATTTGAGATAGAAAATACCTGAAACACCACTGTATTCTTAAATCACAAAGGCAAGCAAAGTAGATTTTTGGGTATGTTATTAAGGAAACAAGGGCATCTCATTCAGCAAGGTAAGACCATATATTTTCCTGTATTGCTTACCAATAAGTGAAACAGCTCTGTTTATCTTCAACCGAATGCTTTAAAGCTTTGTTGATCCTTGCATTTAATTTAATCCTTATCCTGAACTCAGGTTAACTAATCAAAAGACTTACGGAATTTCAGTGGACTCTGTTCGGTTTTTGTTTTAAATAATTTACTGAACGATTGAGGATGTTCAAAACCCAATCCGTAAGCAATTTCACTTACTGATAAATCCGTAGTTGATAATTGATCTTTTGCTTTTGCAATTAATTTTTCGTGGATGTAGTGCTGTGTATTCTGACCTGCCGTTGAGCGGAGCATATCGCTAAGATAACGAGGAGAAACATTCAGTTGTTCCGATAGGTACTGGACACTTGGCAGTCCTTGGGCTAATGCAGTTTCTTTGTTAAAATAGTCTTCCAGCAGGTTATCCAATTGCGCAATCATTTCATTATTTATCACTTTTCGGGTAATAAACTGCCGATTGTAAAAGCGGTTACTGTAATTCAATAACAGATCTATCTGGCTTACCAATACATCCTGGGTATACTGGTCAATATTATTATTGAGTTCTGTTGCGATACTTTCGAATAAACCATCAATGACCTTCTGTTCCTTGTCTGAAAGAAATAGTGCTTCTGAAACCGAATAAGAAAAGAATCCGTATTGATTAATAATTTTCGCCAATGGATAATTCCTGATAAAATCGGGATGAAAATAAAGTGAATATCCTTCATATCCGCCTGCATCATCAGAAGAAATAACTATCTGTTGTGGTTTCAGGAAGGCTAAACCACCGCCTTGAAAATCATAATGCCCCTGACCGTATTTTACCTGACCGGTAAAACTTGTTTTAAATGAGATTTTATAAAAATCAATCGCAATTTTCTGTTGGTTACTGAAAGGCTTTACCGCCACATCATCATAGTTCACCAATGCAATAAGTGGATGCGATGGCGACGGCTGCTGAAGATAATACATCAGCTCGGATATGTTTTTAAAATTCAGCACTGTTGAGCTTATTGGTTTCATTTCGTTCTATAAATTTACAATTTATATCGTTGAATACATTTGGCAGCATTAATTTTGTCTGCTAGGACGAATAACAATATCACCAATTTCTACATCAGAAGGCTGTTCCATTGCATATATTACAGCATTGGCTATTGCAACAGGGCTTATGGCCAGTTTCTCCATATTGTCTTTAATAACGCTTTTCATCTGGTCATTTTTAATGCCATCGGCAAAATCTGTTTTTACAACGCCAGGAGAAATACCCGTGATGCGGATCTCTCCGTTTGACTCTTGACGGAAAGCTTCTGCAATGGTTCGTACAGCATTCTTTGTACCGGCATAAACTCCCTGCATGGGTACTATTTTCATGCCCGAAGTTGAAATGATATTGATGATATGACCTGTTTTTTGTTGTTTAAATATCGGAATTGCAGCTGCCATTCCATACAGTACGCCTTTAAGGTTGATATCAATCATCTCATCCCAACCTTCAATATCTAAGTCATCAATTCTGCTCAGCTGACTGACGCCCGCATTGTTTATGATTACGTCCACTCTGCCAAAAACATCGACTGCCTTTTGAACCAATGTGACCAGGTCCCTGGATTTGGTAACATCCGTTATGGAGTATTCTACATGATTATTCGATTCTTTAATCTTAGCAGCAAGCTCTTCCAGTTTATCTTTTCTTCGGGCACCCAACATCACTTTGACTCCCTGCCCGGCAAGCGTTAATGCAATACAGGCTCCAATTCCACTGCTTGCTCCTGTGATTACCACTACTTTTCCTTCAATTTTTTCTTTAATTGTTTTCATATTCCAATTTTTATAATGAAATACAAAAATCACCTATTGTTCTTGACCAAATGTAGCCGAAATGGAATATTTTGTAGCCTAAGCAGGATCAACCTATTTTATAGAATATACCGTACTTTATCATGAACTGTGAAAGTCAATACCCGTTCCTTGTGAATCTTATCTGCTATGTCTTTTGCTTAATCCCAGATAAAAGGTCTTTGCACTCCCATAGCTCTCAGATAATATAGAAACTGTCCTGCATGTACAGATTCATGGTACGCAATTCTCAGAAGATAGTCGCCGAGAAGCTTTTCTGCACCGTTTCCGGGATGAATAATGACGGTTTCGGAGAGTTCCTTTTCAGAGAATTTCTCTACGCTTTGTAAAAAATTCTGGCGGTAAGGTTCTGCAAATTCAATTTCATCTTCAACACTGCTGTAGGGGCGGTCTTCCCAGGGTGTATGATAATTGCTCATATCTTCTTTATTGATGATCATATTCCAGCCATAGTCAGCCTGCAGAACATGTCTTATCATCTGAAGAGCAGTCGTGGCATCAGAATCAGGTTTCCAGTCATAAAAGTTCTCAGGAAGCCCATTCCATAAGAGTATACTGCGTCTTCTGGTTTCATTAAGATGATCGGTGATCAGTTGATTGCGGGTCATGGAAAAAGTTTAAAGCTAAATTAATCTTTTAATTGAATCTCCCTTTAAAAACCTGAGTCTGAAAGATAGCAGATGTAATTACTATTCTGCAGTTTGCTACTTTATCTGTAATAATGAAATCAGATTTTCAAATATTCACTAATCGTTTCTAAAACTCCAAAATCATCATTTGAAAGAGTAGAAAAGCTGGCGGCAACCTTTACGGAAGGATGGGCATTTTCCATTGCATAAGAATATTTCGATTTTTCCAGCATGGTAATATCATTCATATAATCTCCGAAAGACATGGTTTGGGACGGCGAAATATTCAGAAGATTCTGCAGCTTTTCCAGTGCATTCCCTTTGTTGATATCTTTATTCATTATATCGAGCCAGTACTTTCCTGATACCACCACTTCCAGATTATTATCCCGGAACTTTTTCAGGAAAGGATAAAGATTCTTTTCAGAACCTTCAGGATGATAAACTGCGATCTTAAAGGCATCATCATTTACTTCTTCCCCCAAATCATTTACTTTTTGATTTTCAGTATAATATTTTGTAAAATAATCAACAAATTGCTGATCTTCACTTTCATAATAAGCCTTCTTTTTTGCAGACAAAACCGCTCTGGCACCCGGAATTTCACGGACAGCTGCTGTGATATCAACAATAACCTGATGGTCTAATTTATCAGCGAAAAGCTCTTTATTTTTGTAAATAACATATCCTCCATTTTCTGCAATAAAGCCGATATCATTCTTAATGTCTTCAAAATATTGGGTAATACCCGGCATTTGTCTTCCGCTTGCAGGCACAAACAGGATATTTCTTTTTTTCAGCTCTTTAAAAACAGCAGAAAATTTGGGGCTTACTTCATAATTGGAATTGAGAAAAGTGCCATCCATATCTGTGACAATCAGTTTAATATCTGTCATAATAGTATTCTTTACAAAAATTCAAATAGAATCTTTGATTGTAATTCAATTAAATTTACAGTGCAAAGTTAAACTCTTTTATTTATACATTTTTATAATGCTCCACTGAAATACCCTGCAATATTTCTGCACTCTGTTCGGGTGTGATGTCGCGTTGCGGTTCTGCCAGCATTTCATAGCCGACCATAAATTTTTTCACTTCGGCACTTCGCAGCAAAGGCGGATAAAAATGCATATGGAAATGCCATTCAGGATGTGGTTTCCCATCCGTTGGAGACTGATGAATTCCTGCTGAATAGGGAAAAGAAATCTCAAAAAGATTGTCATATTTTGTGGTTAAATCTTTCATTATTCCTGCTAAAGAAAGCTTTTCTGAATCAGAAAACTGCAAAATATTATCAGCTTTTCTTTTGCTGACAATCATCGTTTCGTAGGGCCAAACCGCCCAAAATGGAACTAAAGCCACAAAATCTTTATTTTCAAGAACGGTTCTTTCTTTAAGCTCTAATTCTTTTTTAACGTAGTCTTCTAAAAGTGACCTTCCGTTCTTTTCAAAATATTTTTCCTGATTTTCCTGCGTTCTCAAAACCGTTGACGGAACAGAAGACTGTGCCCATATCTGCCCGTGCGGATGCGGATTGCTGCATCCCATCACACTGCCTTTATTTTCAAAAATCTGAACATGACTGATGTAATCTTCAGCTCTCAGTTCTTCATATTGCTGCTGCCAGACGTCTACAATTTTTTTGATATCATTCACTTCCATTTCCGGTAAAGTAAGGCTGTGATTTTCCGAGAAACAAATGACCCTGTTAATCCCGCGCTCAGGTTTTAATAAAAAAAAATCCGGCTGCTCATCAGAAAACCCGACATCTTCTTTCATCAGAGAACCAAAATCATTATCAAAAACATAAACACCTTTATAATCAGGATTTCTTTCACCATTGACTCTCAGATTTCCGGAGCATAAGTAACAATCGGGATCATGAGCCGGAAGTTTTTCTTCGGTAACTTTTTCGGTTTGTCCTTGCCAGGGACGGTTGGCTCTTTGCGGAGACACCAGAATCCATTCATCCAAAAGAGGATTGTATCTTCTGTGAGGATGCTTTTTCTGATTAAATGGTAATTTCATTTCTTTTGTATTCATAGATTCCATCCGATATTTTTACACGATACACTTTCATTTCAATGTCGAAATCCGTCTTGTATTTTGCACTGATATTTTTAATGACTTCATCTACATTTTCATCTTTAATAAGATTGATGCTGCATCCGCCAAAGCCGCCACCCATTATTCTTGCCCCTGCAACACCTCTTTCCTTTAAAGTTTCCGCTACCATAAAATCAAGCTCTTCGCAACTCACTTCAAATTCAGTAGAAAGTCCGGAATGTGTTTCGGTAAGAAGCTCCCCAAGATATTTTACGTCACCTTCCGACAAAGCTTTTGCGGCTTTTTCAACCCTTTTGATCTCCTTTAAAAGATAAAGGCATCTTTTATAAGGTGTTTCTCCTATTTCGGCTCTCACTTTATCCAGCATTGAAAAACTGAAATCTCTGAACTTCTCTATTTTGGGAAACTTTTCCCACAATATTTTTTTCCCTTTATCAACATCTTTTCTCCTGTCATTATAGCCGGAAGTGAGATGCGTATGTTTTATGCAGCTGTCGAAAAGCACCAGACTGTAACCGTCCAGGTTAGCTTCGAAATACTGATGTTCCAGAGAATTGCAGTCCAGCATGATCACCTGATGTTCTTTACCGAAAACAGAGGCAAACTGGTCCATAATTCCACAGTTCACACCAACAAACGTATGTTCGGATTTCTGACCAATGAGTGCCAAATCTTTCTTTGTCAGATTTAAATCAAAAATATGGTTGAGAATAAAGGCAAATCCGCATTCTAAAGCCGCTGATGACGATAAACCGGAACCCATCGGAATGGTACTGCTAAAAGCAATCTCTAAACCACCGACTTTTTTCCCACTTTCCTGAACAGCATTAAATACGCCCAGTAAATAATTAACCCAGACCTGTGAAACCGGAGTTTGCTTTTGGTTGATATTAAAACTAAAAGAATCGTCGAAATCTTTAGCAAAAAAGCTACAGGTTTCGGGATCATCCGCTTTTTTTACAGCAAAACAAATATGCTTGTCAATAGCCGCGGGAAGCACAAAACCATCGCTGTAATCGACATGTTCACCAATAATATTAATTCTTCCCGGAGCCAGAAAAATATGTTCCGGTTCTGAGTGGAAGGCCAATCGGAATGCTTCTGTTGTATAATCGATAAGTTTCTCCATTATAGATGACTGCAATTTGCTTTTTGATGAATTGAGTCTTAAAATTTAATTTAGTTTGTTGTCAGGAATATTTTCGCAAAAGTATGCCGCAAATAATTATTGCATTTTTTGTGAATCTTTGATAAACTGCTCCAGACCGCTGTCTGTTAATGGATGTTTCAGCAATGACAAAATCGGAGGCAACGGACAGGTAACGACATCTGCACCGATTTTTGCACAATTGATAATGTGCATACTGTGTCTTACGGAAGCTGCTAAAATCTGTGTCCCAAATCCGAAATTATCATAAATGGTTCTGATTTCTTCAATTAAATTCAAGCCGTCTGTAGAAACATCATCCAGCCTGCCAAGAAAAGGGGAAACATAGGTTGCTCCTGCTTTTGCAGCCAGAAGAGCCTGTCCGGCAGAAAAAATTAAAGTACAATTGGTTCGGATTCCTTTTTGGGAAAAATATTTGATCGCCTTGATGCCGTCTTTAATGATGGGAACCTTTACCACGATCTGAGGATGCAGTGCAGCCAACTCCTCTCCTTCTTTGATCATTTCATCATACGTAATTCCGATCACTTCGGCACTTACATCACCCTCTACAATATCGCAGATTTTAAGGTAATGATTCAGAATATTCTCCTTTCCGGAAATCCCTTCTTTTGCCATAAGAGAAGGATTGGTCGTAACGCCATCTAAAATACCCAAAGCATTGGCTTCTTCGATCATAGCAAGATTGGCTGTGTCTATAAAAAACTTCATAAAATATCGTGTTAAATTATTTAAGTGTCAAAATTCATTTATTAAACGATTTTTCTCTAATTATTTTAGAATAAAAACCGGGAAATAAGAAAGTAAGTGGGTCTAGTTAAGCATTTTAATTATGATGTCCCATATTCAGTTTAATCTTCTTTAAATCTTCCAGTTTGTGAACCGGTCTCTCAATGTCATAAGGAATCGGCATTTTCGAAAAAGTCTGGAAATAAAGCAGGCAGGCGTCTTTCCACCAAACGGCATCTTTTACCTGAATTTTTAATTTTGACTGAACGTTTTGAAATCTTTCTTCATCTACATAAGGCTGCATTTTATCCCAGACTTTCTGGTATTCGCGTACATTTTTTACGCCTGTATCGTATTTGTAAGATAATCCTTCCCACAAAGTCTTTCCGTCTTTCATCTGATAATCCCACGGAACATGATGAAACCACAAAAGCAGGTTTTCCGGGCAGGTTTTGATATTTCCATAAATTTCGTTTAACGGAGGAAAATAATCAGAAACGGCATTGCTTCCGGATTTTGTACGGTCAAAGCCAATTCCCTGGGCATTTGCCTGATGGTAATACACCGGCGACCAGTCGGGTCTTCCGCCTTTGTAATCTCCCCATGGTTCCGGACCGTAATGATGTCCCGATGCAAAAATATGGTGCAAACCAAGAGGCATCATATAATCCACTGCTGTTTCCCTTGAAGTGAGCATTATTTCTTTTACAGGACTGATGAATTTTTCATTATCCGTAAATGTCATTTTAATCCATTCATCGGCAATCTGCTCGGAAGTCAGATCATGATTCCAGGCCAAACGTCCGAAGGCGTACCAATTGGCTTGTGCAAAATGATGTCCCGTCCAGTTTTTATCTTCTCCAATGTTGGAAACTGCTGAGATCGCCGACATCTTTGCCGGTCTTAAAGTTCCGTCCGTAATTTTAGCAATTGTAGAACCTTTTCCGTCGGAATAAGTATCACTGTCAAGTGTTTCCTTAAATAACGGAGCGAGATAAACGAGATGATTTGAGAATCCTAAATACTCCTGGGTAATTTGAAATTCAACCATTTCAGAAGTTTTTTTCAAGGCTCCAAAAAGTGGATTAAATGCTTCACGGGGCTGAAAATCAACGGGTCCGTTTTTGATCTGAATGATGACATTATCTCTGAATTTCCCGTCAAGCGGAACAAATTCCAGATAAGCCTGTTTTGCACGGTCTTCTTTACTTGGACTATACACAAAAGCTCTCCACATCACAATTCCGCCATAAGGTTTCAGAACATCCGCCATCATATTGGCTCCGTCTGCGTGGGTTCTTCCATAATCCTGCGGACCGGGTTGTCCCTCGGAATTCGCTTTCACCAAAAATCCTCCGAAGTCAGGAATTAATTTATAAATTTCAGAAGCTTTATCTTTCCACCATTTCTGAACATCTTTGTTCAAAGGATCGGAATTCTGCAATTCACCCAAAACTTTTGGCGATGAGAAATTAACGGAAAGATAGACTTTGATTCCGTAAGGTCTGAAAATGTCTGCCAGGACTTTTACTTTTTCAAGATAGTCTTTTCTGAGCATATTTGGAGAGGCATTCACATTGTTGAGAACAGCCGCATTAATTCCAATCGAAGCATTGGCTCTTGCATATTCTTCATATCTGGGCGAAATTGTTTTGGGTAAATCTTCCCATTTCCAAAGCGAATGTCCGGCGTACCCACGCTCAATAGTTCCGTCCAGATTATCCCAATGGTTGAGAATTCTGACATCATACGAAGGTTTTTCAGTAATATTAAGATTTGTTACCGCTGATTTTGTCTGCTGCAATCGTAAAATATGATAGACTCCGTAAAGCAAACCGATTTCTTTTTCGGCAGAAATAACCAATCTGTTCTGAACCGATTTTATCGTATAACCGCCTTTTAAATTTTTTAATGATTTATCCGTGCACAGTTCAATTTCCTGACCCTGCCAGTGATTCATCAATTCTTTTTTGGCAATATTCAACGTCGGACTGTTTCCTTTGGAGATAATTTTATCTGCTGAAACTCCATTCTTCGCCGGAAACCGAAGCCAAAGCTGGCTCCCGTCCTCGGCCAAAACCGTTAACGGAATCATTAAAAATAATAGGATGTATAATCGGAAATTTTGCATTGGTAAATGTTTCAAGTTGATTAAGTTTTGGCTAAAGCCAAATTGTATACTGCATTTTAAAGGGCTCCTTCGACTCCGCTCAGGATGACATTGCCCGTTCCTATTGATTATCCCTCTAGCCCTTCAATGGTTTTAATTTTACCATCTCCGTCATATTCAAGTTCAATGACTTTCATGCTTCTGAGCCATGTTTTTCCTTCACTCGGAACACAATCATGGAAGAACAGATACCATTTCCCTTTAAACTCCACAATACTGTGATGGGTTGTCCATCCAACGACAGGTGTCAGAATTTCTCCCTGAAAAGTAAATGGCCCATAAGGATTGTCTCCCGTTGCATAACATATCAAATGGGTGTCGCCGGTAGAGTATGAAAAATAATATTTACCGTTGTATTTATGCATCCACGAAGCTTCAAAAAAGCGGTGTTTGTCGCCGTGAAGCAAAGGATTTCCATTTTCGTCAAGAATCAGAACGTCTTTAGGCTCTTCCCCGAATTCCAGCATATCACCGCTCAAAACAACAACCTTTGAAGGAATTGCCGGTTCATTTTCATTAGGAAGAATCGCAGATTCCAGAGCCTTATTGTTTCTGTAACGTTGTAATTGCCCACCCCAGATTCCGCCGAAATACATATAATGCTTTCCGTTTTCTTCGAAAATACAGGGATCGATGCTGTAACTTCCCATCATCGGATGTTTCTCCGGAACAAAAGGTCCGTAAGGTTTATCGCTAACAGCAACTCCGATTCTGAAGATGTCATTTTTATCTTTTAAAGGAAAATACATATAATATTTGCCGTTTTTATACGCTACATCGCAATCCCACAACTGTCTTCCCGACCACGGAATATCTTTTACCGAAAGAACAACTCCGTGATCAGTAATCTCACCGTTTTCAACGTCGTCTAAAAAAAAAACGTGATAATCGTTCATATCAAAATGGTCGCCGTTGTCATTTTCTTCCATTCCGCTTTCCCAGTCGTGGGACGGGTAGATGTACAGTTTGCCTTCAAAAACGTGTACGGAAGGGTCTGCCATATAATCTTTCGGGAATAGATATTTCGCTTTTTTCATTGTTTTAATATAGTTATTTAGATAATAGATTTCATTAAATTGAGTTGAATTGAATTTCTCGCAGATCATTCAGATTTCGCAGAACATTTAACTGAAGAATCTGCTTGATTTGCCAAATTTGCGAAATAAACATTTTTTTAATCTTTTTAAACCTTATAGGTTTGAGAAGGTATTATTTTTCTTTTGTTAGCTGAATGATTTTTTCCACCACAGGCTTTGTCTGATCATTACGGTCGAAAAGTAACGGATAATCGGTTCTGCCTTTTACCGGAAAATCGTTTTTCCAGGATTGCGCATCGGTAGTGCCCCATAACGTCACTCTTCTGATTTTATCCTGATGTTTCAGGAATAATCTGAAAAAATCCAGATAACGGTTTTCCCATACTGTTTTTACATTTTCGGGAAGACCTTTCGTGTAAGGATTCATTTTTGCCTGATATTCGACAGTATCGGAAACGTTGGCTGAAGTTCCCCAGGGTGAAGGAAGTGCGCTGATCTCCATTTCAGTAACATTCACTTTTACGCCGTTTGCTGCGTAGGCTGCAATGGCTTTTTCATATTCGTCAAGTGTTGGTGTATCGAGACCCACGTGGGTCTGCATCCCGACACCATCAATGCGGATTCCTCTGGATTTCAGGTTTTGAACCATTTTGCTGACGGTCTGAACTTTTCCGGAATACCATTCGTTATAATCATTGTAATACAATTCCGCATTCGGATCCGCTTCCTGAGCATACTGAAAAGCCAGGGGGATAAATTCTTCACCAAGGATTTCGTAAAATTTGCTTTTACGGTAAGAACCGTCCTCCATAATGGCTTCATTGACTACATCCCACCCTTTTACGCGGCCTTTGTATCTGCTTACCACCGTGGTAATATGATTCTTCATTCTTTGTTTAAGGACTTCAGCAGAAACGTCTTTTCCATCTTTATCAACAAAAAACCATTTGGGTAACTGAGAATGCCAAATCAACGTATGACCGATGATGAACATCTTGTTTTTCTCTCCGAAAGCTACAAATTTATCGGCATCATCAAAGAAGAATTTCCCTTCCTGCGGTTGCAGAAACATTGATTTCATACAATTTTCCGCAACAATGGAGCTGAACTGTTTTTTAATAATCTCAACAGATTTCACCTCTGTTTCGTGAATCTGCGGAAGACTCATTGCTGTCCCGATATAGAATTTATTTTTGAATGCACTTTTCAGAGTGGCATCAGAAGCTGCTGTGCCTGCTGTTTTGCATGAGACGGTCAAGGTTAAAATTCCTAATAATGCTGCTATTTTTTTCATAAGATTTTATTTTCTTTTGGCTTTGGACGAAACTTATTGTAAGTTTTGGCTAAAGCCTTTTTCCTTGTCTTTTGTTGAACGGGCTAAAGCCCGTTCCTATTGATTTTCTATTAGCCTTGTCAAGGTTTCGAACCTTGACAAGGCTTTTTTTTTAATACGCCGAATTGCACGCAGCCCGGCTTGAACGGAGCTCTTTTTGTGGAGCGAAGCGGAACAAAAAAGCGGGAGTGGAAGACGGATTAAGCTGCCCAAAAATTATAGCTGATCAGTTATTTTCTTCTTTCTTTAAGCTCCTTTTCGATTTTGATTTCCATTTTTTTGTTTATTTCGTAAAACATCAACAATCCACACGCTAAAAAGAACGGAATGGACGGAAATAGGCTGACCAGCATTTTCGCCCCAGTAGAAACGCTTTCCGGCTGAACGACACTCATTGCACCTTCTGACGAAATATACCCGTACTGCCCAATGATATAAGCTACTAATGAGCTTCCGATGCTTAAACCCACCTTCAGTCCAACCATCATTGCCGAGAAAATAATGGCGGTTGCTCTTCGGTTGTTTTTCCACTCCGAATAGTCTGCGACATCGGCAATCATTGCCCAAAGCAAAGGGGTACCGATCCCGTAAAAGAAACCGTGTAAAATCTGAGACATGAACATCAATCCAACCGATTTTGGCGGGTAAAATATGAATGCCAGCACAAATAAGGTTGAAATAAATAATGAAGCAATGAACGCATCTTTTTTGCCATATTGGTCTGCAAATCTTTTGGAGAAAGTAATCCCGACAATCATCATAATGATTCCGCCCGCATTGAAGAGCCCGAAACCTGCTGAACGCGGATCTTCACCAAAAAAGTTCATCCCGATAGAATTGAAGAAATTGGTAATGGGTGATATAAACTGCTGGAGAGAAGCTTCATCCACATAATTATTGAAATAATACACATACGAACCACCTTTCATTGCCAATGTAATGAAAATCAATGCTGTAACGATCAACATGATGATCCACGGCTTGTTTTTCTTTAAATCTTTTAAATCAGCTCCCAAAGTCGATTCCTGCTCCGGTTTTGGAACCACTCTTTCTTTGGTTGTAAAAAACGTTATCAGTAACATTAGTGTTCCTATAATCGCCAGCCAGGTCATTACCACTTCTATTCCGGCCGCTTTATCGCCATGTCCCGCAGATAAAATAATCGGCAGCATAAATACCTGAACGAAAAACTGTGCAAACATTACGGCAACAAAACGGTAAGAAGAAATGCTGTTGCGTTCACTCATATCGCCTGTGATTACGCCACTTAAAGCAGCATAAGGTAAATTATTGGCTGCATAAAGCAACAGTAACACAGAATAAGTGACTGCCGCGTAAATCATTTTTCCTTTATACGAAAAATCAGGGGTACTGAATGCCAAAAGTGCGGCTGCCCCCAATGGAATGGCAGTGAGCAAAATCCACGGGCGGAACTTTCCCCACTTTGTTCGTGTCCGGTCTGCTAAAGCACCAATTAAGGGATTGAAGACAAAACCAGCCAATAATCCGACGGTGAGGGTAATGATAGAAGCATCTTCCGGTTTTAATCCGTAAATATCTGTGTAGAAATAAGCTAAATATGTCACCAGAGTCTGGAATACCAAATTGGCCGCTAAATCTCCTAAGCTGTAGCCGATTTTCTCAACGACGGATATTTTTTGGGATGAGTTGTTCATTTTAATAGTTTATAATTGATAAATGATAATTGATTATTCTGTAGTAAATGGTGAAGCGGGAAGTCCGGTTTTGTTTCTGAGGTTTCCGTCGGGATTGTCTGCCCAGTCGTATCTTACTGAAACGGGATTTGAAACGGTATCATTCCAGACAATGATTTTCTTGCCTTCGATTTTTGCTTTTGCCCATTGATAATTTCCGTCTTTTGCTTTGATGGCAAAACCTTTCAGTTCAGGCACATGTTCAAAATCATCAGTTTCTGGTTTGAAAGAGAGAATAATTTTATTTCCTTCTACCTTCATCGACTGATACACCGGTCCGTCTGCGATAATATTTTTGTTGTCAGCAACTTTAAGTGCCTGCAAAGCCAATCTGTCGCCAACCGATTTTTTATTTAAAGGATGAATATCGTTCCACTCCCCTATATCGATAATTACGGCAAGTCCGGTGTTGGGAACTTTCAGCGAAACCTGGCGCTGCTGGTCTCTCAGCTCTGCCCAATTGCTCTCCACAGGCTGGGTTTTCGGTTCCATAAAATTGGCCAGCTGTACGGAGAAAAACGGCATATCTTTCCGGTTCCATTTGCTTCGCCAATCTGTAATCATTGTGGTTAGCAGATCTCCGTATTCTTTTGGTTTTCCGGTGTTGCTTTCTCCCTGATACCAAATGGCACCTTTGATATTATAATTGATTAAAGGATTGATCATTGCGTTATACAATCCTGTAGGTTTCCAACGAATAAAAGTCTGCCCGGGAGCCATTTTTTCCATTTTGGCACCGATTTTATATTTCCATTCGGTTTTTAAATCGATTTTTTTTCCATCAATTTCGAGGTAGTAAGGCTTGTCTGCGATGAACTGGCCCTTTCCGCTCCCGTTTGTAATCCTTACAGAGATAACGTTTTTCCCTTCTTTTAAAATACCTTCCGGGATATTGTACCAGCGGGGCGGGTATTCGTAGGTTACGTTTCCTACTTTTACGCCGTTGATGTAGGTAACATCAGCATCTTTTATTCTTCCTAAATTTAAAAATGCAGCTTTTCCTGCCTGATTTTTAGTTAAATTAATTTCTTTTCTGAACCAAACTGAGCCTTCAAAAGAACCTTCTTTATCTTCCCACGAACCGGGAATATTCATTGTATTCCATTCAGAATCATTTAGATCGAAGTTTTCCCAATGCTGATTCAGTCCGATATCACTCTGGTCGAGTTCTGCGTACCACGCCTTGCTCAATGCCTGTTCGTTAGATTCTGTAGACTTTATCAATTCATCATTCTGCCATTTTTTAGCTTCGTCAAGATATTCAGGATATTTTTTCAGAGAATTTTCATCCATCCAGGCCTGAATCGGCGAACCGCCCAAACTGGCGTGAATAATACCAACAGCAACTTTATTTTTTTCACTCAGCTGTTTTGCGAAAAAATAGGCAACTCCGGAAAAATTAAGAATGGTCTGCGGGTTTGTAGCTTCCCATTTGCCGCCATCAAGCTCAGTTTGAGGAGTTTTAAAATTATATTTTTGGGGAACAGTGAAAAATCTGATATTCTGATTATTCGCATTTTTTATTTCATCTGCATAAAGCGGAGTCAGTCTGCGCATCGGCAGTTCCATATTCGACTGTCCGGAAGCCAGCCAAACGTCACCGATGAGAATATCTTTTAATGTTATTTCATTGATGGTCATTGTGTATGGACCTCCGGCTTTTTGCTCGGGAAGCATAATTTTCCAGTTTCCTGCTTGATCGGCAGTTGTATTGTATTTTTTGTTGAGGAATTTAACTTCTACTTTTTCTCCGGCATCTGCTTTTCCCCAGACATTCAGTTTTTGATTTCTCTGCAAAACCATTCCGTCTGAAACCAATGCGGGAAGCTTAATTTTAGCTTCCATGAAAATGCAGAATATGAAGAGAAGCAAGCTTAAAATTTTTAGTTTATTGTTCATATTAGCTGAAAATATTTTATTAGCCTTGTCAAGGTTTAGAACCTTGACAAGGCTGTTTAATTTAATAGAATTCGTTATTAGTTTTGGCTAAAGCCTTTTTCATTTTGTTTATTTAAGACGGGCTAAAGCCCGCCCCTATTGATATTATTAAATGTTAATTAATTCAAATCTGTTTAAACGTTGAATCTCTCACAGCCCGACTTGAGCGGAAATCCTTTTTTGCTGTGGAAAAAGCTTTGGAAAAAAGATTGGGAGCGGAAGGCGGATAAAGCTGCCCAAATCAAAACCTATATTTAGCTTTTTCATTTTTATTTATCTGGCATTCTGGTCAGTAATCTTACCTCGATGATTTTCGGGGTAATCGATTTTTCATTTGTATTAAATTTTACATCAAGAATTTCTTTCCTACTTTCAGATTCAGGAATTGGGATTAATAATGATTGTGGAGAGCTTCCCGATTTTCCGTCGAAATTTTTAGAGATCACTTTTACTCCATTAATTTCTGCATTCAACGTTCGGTTGTTAGTGGCATCAAAATAAAGAAGATAAAGATATTTTGCATTTTTGTCCTTATTTCTCACCTGATAGCTGAACCAGCCTTTCGCCTCACGGAAATGGCGGTCTTCCATATAACCTGTTTTGGAATCTTTGCTGTCAAAATTATGGTCAGATTCCGGTTGTTGTTCGCCTAATTGAATTTTATCCGTTGTGATGCTGTTCAATTTTCTGATTTCCTCTTCTTCTTTAGCTTTCTGCTTCTGAATCATTTCAATTTTATCCTGAGTCGCCTGCGGAAAATAAATAATATAACGTTCTTCATGAATTTTATAAAACGGAACCAGTTCTAATCCGTTGCTGAATTTATTTTGAGGATATAAACCTCTCAGTCTGAAGGTTAAATCTTTTCCGTTAACGGTCTCCAAATGACTTAAAACCGACGTTGAACTGCCCAAAATGGTAGGAATTTCATTCAAAGGAATCTGCGGACCGTGAGCAATGTGTCCGCCTCTGCTGTCATCGGCGAAAAGTCCGTCCTGATTTTCTTTCCCGTATTTGGCAGCTAAAACAATCGGGCCATATTTAAATGCGAAATAATCTGATTTGTCAGGAAGCCGTTCTGCAGAAAGGTGCATTGGTATTTTCATTTCGACAAAATCACCTTTTTTCCATTTTCTTTTGATGGTAAAATAACCTTCTGCATCAACAGGCACATTTACATTTTTACCATTGACTGAAATGTTAATCTGAGAGGTATCTGACCATTCCGGTGCTCTTAATTTTAAATTGATATTTGATTTTGAAGCAACATCGAAGGTAAGTTTTGTAGATGCAGATTCCGGGAAATTATTTTCCTGCCTCAGAACCACTTTTTTTTCAGACCATTTTAAAATGGAAGGAATAAAAAGATTCACGTACAGATCTTCTTCAGAATATGCATAAATCATTTCTCCATATTTAGCGTGATTCTCCATTCCTGAACCTACGCAGCACCAGAAGCTGGTTTCCGACTGAGAATATACTCGGTAGTGACCGGGACGCATCGGCGTAAAATAGACAAAACCGCCTTTTTCAGGATTTTGCGTGGAAAGAATATGGTTGTATAAAGCTCTTTCGTAGTAATCTATGTAAGATGATTTTGGATGGGTCGCATACAATTCTTTGGAGAGCTTCAGCATATTATAGGTATTGCAGGTTTCTGGACCTTCGATACTTTTAATCATTCCACTGAAATCATTGATTGGGTTAAAATGTTCACTCACACTGTTTCCACCGATAATTGAGGAACGTTTTTGTGTAACATTTGCCCAGAAAAAATCGGTGGCATTGCTCCATTCTTTATTATTTTCCAAATCAGCAATACGTTTAAAACCAATTACTTTCGGAATCTGTGTGTTGGCGTGAATTCCCGTTAGTTTATCTTCTTGAATCAACAACGGATTTAAAATTGCCTGATGCGAAAAACGGTGCGCTAACTTCAGATATTTTTCATTTTTGGTAATGTCATAAACATCGGCAAAAATTTCATTGAGGCCGCCGTGTTCGCTCTTCAACATTTCCTGAATCTGCGCATCGGAAAGCCCGGAAACTTCATCAGCCATCCAATCTGTGAGTTTTATCAGCATCTTTTTTGCTTTCTCACTATCTGCATACCAATAGGCATCGCGTAAACCTGAATATATTTTATGAATATTATATAAAGGAACCCAGCGGTCATTCAAACCGAAAGTTGCGGCACGGATGTTTCCGTCGGCAATTTCTTTCCAGGCTTTTTTACCGTTCGGAACTCCTGATAGATAGCCGTTTCCTGAAAGATTCTGGCAACGTTCCAATTCATCAATCATATGATCCAGACGCTGCTTGATTTTGCTATCACCTGTAGAAGCATACATCAGGGACAAAGCAGAAATGTAATGTCCCCCGATATGACCATCCAGTCCTGTATTTTCCCAATTGGGATAGTTTTCTTTTTTCGGTTTTAATCCCGATTCTTTCAGATAAGGGGCAAGAAGCCGGTCTGCATCCATCGAAAGGATATATTTTTCATCGGTCTGCATTGCCTTGCTGAAAACACTTTCAGACAAATGAACCCTGTTGAGCGGAAAGTAGCTGACATTTTTCTTCACCTGCCCAAAAGCCAGCGAAGTAAAGCCCAAAAACAATATCAGTGATTTTTTATTCATTAATAAATGTTATTTCTACATTTCTAAAATAAAAGAAAGCAACCAGATATCAAACAATTTTCATCGTCTAGCGGTAAGCCCTATTGAAAAAGCTTTGTGAAATAAGAAAAAAAAGCTTCAAGAACGACTACCTTATCATAAAAAACAAGAATAGGCAAGCAATAGAATATCAATTAAATAAATGTAATTTCTTCATTATCAAAATAAAGACCGCAGGTTCATAAAAGACATGAAAAATTAATACCCGGACTTATCGTATTTTAATAATATCCCCCGTCAAAATCTGAATAAAACCCTCAAACTGAATTTTAACATATTTTTAACATTATATTCATATAGTATTCACAGTAATTTCTGCAAATAAATCATTTAAATGATAAAAATAATTCTCCAAAAGTCCACTCAAACTAATTAATTTTCAAAAAGAGTTAAAAAAATAATATGAAGTGTGAAAGATACATTTATTTGTTTTTCATATTATAATCTACCTTAAAAAATTTAACTTTGTATAAAATCATTTCCTGATGGAAGAAAATTATCTTAATTATCCTAAACATTTTGTGGCAGTTGACTGTATTATTTTCGGTTTTGATGGTGAAAATCTTAAAATTCTATTAGTAAAAAGAGATTTAGAACCTAAAAAGGGCGAATGGTCACTTATGGGTGGCTTTATTGATGATAAAGAAAGCTCCGACCAGGCTGCCAATCGTGTTCTGAATACTTTGACCGGACTGGAAAACATTTACCTCGAGCAATTGAAAACCTACACAGAAATTGATCGTGAACCGACCACTAGAATTATGTCGATTTCGTATTATGCTTTAATTAATATTCAGGATAATATTCAAATCAATGAAAAATACAGTGCCCAATGGTTTGATCTGAATGACCATCCCGATCTTATTTTTGACCATAATGTGATGGTAAAGGATGCTGTTCTGAGACTGAGAAGAAGGGCAACGACAAGACCTATCGGTTTTGAGCTCCTGCCGGAAAAATTCACGATGAAAGACCTTCAAAACCTTTATGAGGCTATCTTTAACGAAAAATATGACAAACGGAATTTTACCAGCAAAATAAATGCTTTGGATGTTCTGGTAAAAACCAATGATAAAGATATGAGTTCGTCTAAAAAAGGGTCTTTTCTTTATACTTTCGATGAAGAAAAATACAATAAAAAAATATCCGAAGGCTTTATGTTTAAAATTTAATTTAGAAACTCCCGGTAAATTTCACCTTAATTCCTAACTGGAAATTGGCAATAGTCTTGAAAATCTCGATTAAGGTCACCCGTTCTATTCTGGTCAGCTTACTGATTTCTATATAGTTATCAGGATTCTTTTTATCAATATTAATCTGATTTGCCTGATTTCTCAGCCGAAGCGCCATCAGATAATAATAAGACTGATGTATTTCGTTATACTGCTGCTGCGTGAAAACACCAATTTCAGTCAGTTTCTTCATTCTTTCACCGGTATTTTCTATTTCCAGATGACTTTTCAGTGCATAGACACGAACCAGATCTACAATTGGAGACATTGCCGTTTTGATATCGAAAACCTCTGATTTTCCGATCGTCTGAGTTTTTATTTTTTTGAAAAAAGTAAGAGGAGGTTCGTATTGAAGTGCATTTTTGGCGATGTGTGCAAAAAACAGCTGATTGGGTGAAACCAGTTTTTCTTTGATAAATGCTCTCAGCTCACGTACAATATTTTCGTCACCGTAAATAAAACGGAAATCAAAAAAAGTAGAAAATTTCATTGCATTTTCCGGGACTGATTCTTCAATCCATTGGAGATAATTTCTTTTCCAGTGAGAAAGAGAATGGGTCCATTTCGGATTACTTGCCATAAAACCACCTTTGCAGTATTCAAAACCAATCATGTTGAGATCGTCTGAAACTTTTTTAGCAAAATCCAGAAAATATTCCCGCACCATTTCCCGCTGTTCATTGGCTTTATCTTCGTAGATGATTCCGTTATCCTGATCGGTGCTCAGCGTCTGCTCTTTTCTACCTTCGCTTCCGGTGACAATAAAGGCAAATTTTGCAGGCGGTTTCCCTATTTCCTTTATCACTTTCTCTATTACTTTTCCGGTTATCGTGTCGGCAATCGTGGTAATAACCTGACTGGCAATTTCACCGTGCACCCCTCTTCCCAAAAGCTGACTGATAATATCCGGAACCTGTTTCCATTTTTTACGAAGCTCTTCGGTATTTTCTGCCTGCTTTACAGACTGGATGAACACCAGCGGGCTTTGCGCCTGCTCACTAAGCAAACGGTTTCTGCTTAGAAAACCAACATATTCTTCTTTATTCTTCACCAAAAGATATCTTGATTTGGTTTTGAACATCATCAGAACCGCCTCATATAAATAGGCATCACTGGAAATGCTGACAATCGGATTGTCCATTACCTCCAAAATGGCTGTTCTTGAATCCAGACAACGGGCAATCACGTTATCCCGTAAGGTAATATCAGTAGCATACCCAATAATCTCGTTACTCCCCGATTTTTTGATAAAAATACAGCTTACCTTATTGACAGCCATTAGTTTGGCAGCTTCAAAAACGGGTGTGTTTTCGTCGCACGAAACAATACTTTTATAAGCAATACCTTCAATTTTCCTTGAATACAGCTGGTCAGCTGCAAAATAACTTTCTTCGAAGGTTGCAGGTGTTTTTACAAAATGTGAAAACTCCTCGTCCAGCATTCTTTTACCAAAATCTGAAGTGAAATAATGAAAAAAATCTTCGTATGCATCGCACAATTCGTAAAACTCTTTTCGGGGTAAGGTGTAAACAACAGTTCCTTTTTTGGCAATGGCAGACTTCAGCGCACGAACTCTGTTCAGAACTACCGAAATTCCGCCAAAACAGTAAGGAGAGTGATGTTTCGTCAAACATCTTTTATTTTCAGCAGCATCGAAAAAGAAAGTTTCATATTCTCCCGATGAAATAATATCTACACCTGCCATCTCAGTCACTTCCTGACGGTAAACCAGGGTATCTTTGGAAAACTCAGTTTTAATCAATGTTTCAGAGATTTCAGCAAGAACCGTTTCGGGTAAAAGATGAAAAGGCTCCGTTATTTTTAATAATGAAATAATTTTTTCTTCCATATGATTATTTCATTTTATCTGTTAAAAATTTTAATTTACATTCTATTTCGTGATGAATTTTCTGAAGCTCATTTTCCGAAATTTCTCCACGGGAACGAATTTCAAAGAAACATTTTGCTGTCATTTCCGCATCAACCATAGCATCGTGGGAGCGTTCCATCTTTTCATTAAAAAGGAAATTGTAAAGTTGCGGCAAGCGAAAATAATCAGCTTCAGGATTTAAAATATAGTCTTTGCTTTTTAGCATCGTGCAGTAAAAATGACTCTGGTGAAAAGGATTTTCCAAACCCGCCCTATAAAAATCGCAACTCAGCGTATGAATATCGAATTCTGTGAAATGTCCTGTAATCAGCGGATGATATTGCTGAATGTCTTCTGAAAGTTTTTGCAGCACAAACTTTCGTGCTTTGCCATTTCTGCTTAAAAATTCCTTAGTAATTCCGTGGACACTGAATGACGATGCACTTATTTTCAAATCTTTATCATCAATATAAAGATTTTCTCTTTTAACTTCCCTACCGTTTTCATCATATAAAATCCACGAAACCTGAACCGCTGAAGGCCAGTTGTCAGTTTCGGAATAAGGCAGATCCCATCGTTTCGGGATTGCTGTTGTTTCGGTATCGATAAAAAGGAGATATTTTTTCAAAAACTTTATTTAAAATTACAAAAACATTAGAATTCTTAACAAAGAACTTTGTTTAAACTTTTATTTTAACCACAAAAGAGACAAAAGATCTAACACATTGGTTATTTAAGTTCACTACTAAACTGAAAATAAGAACACATAAGTTAAAAAAATCTTTGATTTTATTCTTTTGCAGGCTTTTGTTTTCAAAATAGCAAAACTTTAAATAGTTCAATAATAGCTTTTGTCTCTTTTGTGGTTAAATTTTCAATTAGTTTAAACAAACTTGAAAAATAGGACGCCAATAACGACATCCTATTTTTAACTATTTTTAAAATTACCAGAATCTCACATAAAGTGCGGTCAGTAAAAGAACTGTTACTACAATCATAACCAATGTTCTGGAATCTACCTTAAACATTGTCGCATCTATATCGAACGCTTTCGGATTTACTTTCGGGCCAGCCAAGCTTATCATCACCATCACGGCAACCGTAATAAAGAATGACCATCCCATATTAATCAAAAACGGTATTTCTGTAATCGTGTGAACCACTCCATTTTCTAGTTTCTCATACGTAAAAGCAGTGTACATCCAAGTTTCTTTCCCGAAAATGTCTACTGCAAAACTGTTGAAGAAAATCGCCAGTAAAAATCCCAGAAGAACACCAATCAACGCTGCCGTTCCTGTTGTTCTTTTCCAGAACATTCCCAAAAGGAACATCGCAAAAACTCCAGGACTGATAAATCCGGTATATTTCTGGATAAATGTAAAACCTCCTTCTCCGCCGATTCCCAGAACATCCGTCCATGTAAATGCCAGAGCAACAACCATTGCAATAATAATTGCCCATCGTCCTGTTCTTACCATCTCGATTTCGGTCGCATCTGCTTTCAGGTATTTTTTATAGATATCTAAAGTGAAAATCGTCGAAATACTGTTTACTTTTCCTGCCAGAGATGCTACAATTGCTGCAGTAAGAGCTGCCACCGCCAGACCTTTGAGACCGGAAGGTAAAAATCCTAGAATGGCTGAGTAGGCGCCGTCTTTTACTCCATTGAAGCCCGGCAAATGTCCTTTTGTATATAAAACATAAGCTGCAATTCCCGGAAGCATAACGATAATCGGCATAAATAATTTCAAAAATCCTGCGAATAAAATTCCGGTTCTTGCGGTTTTTAAATCAGCTCCCAAAGCACGTTGTGTGATGTACTGGTTGCATCCCCAATAATTCAGGTTGACAATCCACTGTCCTGCAAAATACATGGCCAAGCCCGGTAAAACCACATATTTCTGAACACTCATATTTCCCGGCATTGCCAAAGTGGTTGTTGTAACTGTCGGTTTATCAAGCATTAATTTAAAATGTTGCGGAGCTTCGTTCATCAAAGTCTGAAAACCGGCAAAAGCATTTCCTACAGCCGCTCCGTTGATTCTCTGGTCAACAATCTGTAGCGCCATATAAACCGTTGCAAAACCACCGATAATTAAAACTGCCACCTGAATAACATCGGTGTAACCGATTACTTTCATTCCGCCTAAACCAATCAGTAAAGCCATCAGAAGCAATCCAACCATAATAATATGAAGATTATCTCCACCCAGCAAAGTATCGATTGCTAAAGCTCCAAGATAAAGTATCGAGGTAAGGTTTACAATGACATAGAGAAACAGCCAGAAAACCGCCATAATCAGTGAAACCGATTTGTTGTAACGAGTTTCCAGAAATTGGGGCATTGTGTAAATTTTATTTTTAAGGTAAATCGGAATAAACCAAACGGCGATGATAATCAATGCAATTGCTGCAATCCATTCGTAAGCTGCAACGGCAATTCCCACGAAAAAACCTTCACCACTCATTCCTATAAACTGTTCCGCCGAAATGTTGGATGCAATCAAACTGGCTCCAATGGCCCACCAGGTGAGTGAGCCTTCGGCCAGAAAATAATCCTTACTGCCCGTGGCTGCAGACTTTTTTCTGTTATAAATCCAAATTCCGTAACCGGCTACCACCACAAAATAAACAAGAAATATGATGATATCAATTGTTGCTAAGTTTCCCATAATTTATTTTTTAACTGAGAATTTATAAATCGTTTTAGACTGATATTTTTGTCCCGGCTTCAGTTCTGTTGAAGGAAAAGAAGGCTGATTCGGAGAATCCGGGAAATGTTGGGTTTCCAAGCAAAAACCTGTTCGGAATTCATTTTTTCCTCCGGTTTTAGTGTCAAATTTTCCATCAAGAAAATTTCCTGAATAGAACTGAACACCCGGCTCATCGGTAAGAACCTCCATCACTCTTCCTGATTGTGGATGATACACTTTTGCAATGCTTCTCAATCCGTTTCCATTCAAAATCCAGTTGTGATCGTAGCCTTTTCCTTTTTTCAGCTGGTCATCATCTGAATTGATATCTTTCCCGATTGGTTTTGAAACGGTAAAATCAAAAGGACTACCTTTTGCCACTTTCTGTTCGCCTGTAGGAATCAATGTTTCATTAACAGGTAAAAATTTATCTGCATTGATTTGCAATTCGTGGTCGGTAATCGTTTTTGTAAAATTCCCTGAAAGATTGAAGTATGAATGTTGTGTAAGATTAACAACCGTTGCTTTATCCGTTGTTGCTTCATAAGAAATCTCCAAAGCATTGTCGTCTGTCAATGTGTATAAAACCGTTACAGACAGTTTTCCCGGATAGCCTTCTTCGCCGTCTGCGCTGGTATAAGTCAGCTTTAAAGTTGGAAATTTCGCATCTTTTACCGGTTCAATGTTCCAGAATTTGGTATGAAAGCCTTCTTTTCCACCGTGAAGACTGTTCGGTCCGTCATTTTTATCAATATCGTAGGTTTTGTTTTCCAGAGTGAATTTTGCATTGGCAATTCTGTTCCCATAACGGCCAATCAATGCTCCGAAATAATAAGGATTTCCATTAAAATAATCTTCTGGTTTTGTAAATCCTAAAACAACGTCTTCATATTTATCATTTTTGTCGGGAGCCGTAAGTGAAGTGATAATCCCTCCGAAATTGATAACTTCCACCTTCATCCCGTTTTTATTGGTTAAGGTATATTTTTTAATGGAATCGCCTTTTGCCGTCACTCCGTAATCTGAAACCTGTAAGTTTTCCATATCTTTTTTTTGAGACTGATTATTGTTTTCTTTTTTGATGCATCCAAGAACACACAAAAGCGCAATAATAATCAAATTGAAGTTTATTATTTTCATAGTTTGAATGATTTTGCAAGATTAACGATAATAAATTTCATTCCAGCGAAGATTGTTCTTGAAATCACGGATTTTTGTATCTTCATCAATAACCAATGACTCGATGCCTGCCATTTCTGCAAAATCTTCCAGCTGTTCAGCACTGATATTCTCACTATAACACGTATGATGTGCTCCACCAGCCAGAATCCACGCTTCTGCAGCCGTGTATAAATCCGGAAGCGGCTTCCAAAGAACCCTTGCCACAGGAAGTTTTGGTAATTCTTCTGTGATCTCCAATGCTTTTGTTTTGTTGATTAACAGCCTGAAATGATTTCCAAAATCCATTAAAGCGGCGTTCAGAGAATCGATATTTCCTCTTGAATTGAATACCAGACGGACAGGATCTGCCTTGCCACCAATTCCCAACGGATGAATCTCACAGGAAGGTTTGTCAACCGCCAAAACAGGGTCGACTTCCAGCATATGAGAGCCTAAAACCGAAGGATTTGAAGGATTGAGATGATACGTATAATCTTCCATAAAGGCATTTCCGCCTGCCAGGCCTTGTCCCATCGTTTTCATGGCACGGACTAATGCTGCTGTTTTCCAGTCGCCTTCTCCGGCAAAACCGTATCCTTTTTCCATTAACCTCTGAACAGCGATCCCCGGAAGCTGTTCCAACCCGTGAAGGTCTTCAAAAGTATTTGAGAAACCTTTAAAATTTCCGTCTTTCAGGAATTTTTCCAGCCCTAATTCTATTCTTGCTGCTGCTTCGAGTGATTTTCTGTTCGCACCTCCGGAAAGAAGAGATTCCGCCATTTTGTAAGACGCTTCGTACTCTTCAATCAAAGTTTTGATTTCGCCATCACCAATGGAATTGACAACGCTCACTAAATCTCCGATCCCCCAGGTGTTTACCGAAAATCCGAATTTTGTTTCTGCTTCTACTTTGTCACCATCTGTAACGGCAACATATCTCATATTGTCTCCAAAACGGGCAAATTTTGCTCCCTGCCAATCGTCCCAGCCTGCTGCAACACGGCTCCAGTCTCCGATTTGTTTCTGAACTCTTTCCTCGGCCCAATGTCCGACAACGACTTTTCGGTTTTTGCGGAGACGGCTTACCATAAATCCGAATTCACGGTCCCCGTGAGCAGCCTGATTAAGATTCATAAAATCCATATCCATCGTAGACCAAGGAATATCCTGATTGAACTGTGTATGCAAATGCAGCATTGGCTTTTGTAAAGCCGTCAAGCCACGAATCCACATTTTTGCAGGGGAAAACGTATGCATCCAGGTTACAATTCCTATACAGTTTTCCGCATGATTGGCAGCCGTTAATGTCTCAAAAATTTCTTCGGCAGATTTTACGGTTGGTTTAATAATGACTTTTACAGGAATTAATGAAGACTGATTAAAAGCTTCAACAATTTTCTGTGAATGTTCTGCAACCTGAGCCAATGTTTCAGGTCCGTATAAATGCTGGCTTCCGGTGATGAACCAGATTTCTTTGGTATGGAGAGGTGTTAACATATTGTAATTGATAATTGATAATTGATAATTGATAATTGATAATTGATAATTGATAATTGATAATTAATTATTTTTATTTTTTCCACAGATTTTGCCTTGTGGATATTGAGTGTTTTTCTTGAAACCTAACAGGTTTTAAAAACCTGTTAGGTTTTGCTAACGCTAACTAATCAGAAGCTATTTACTGTCCGTAGTAGGCATTTTTGCCATGTTTACGTTCGTAGTGTTTTTTGATGAGAGCATCTTTCAGGCGTGGAGCATCCGGGTTGATTTGTCTTGTACGATAAGCCATTTCTGCAATCGTTTCCAAAACTTTACTGTTGTAAACGGCTTTATCAGCATTTTTACCCCAGGTAAACGGTCCGTGATTTCCGACAAGAACCATTTCTACTTCTTCGTAAGACAGTTCTTTTTCTTTAAAACAATCCAAAATCTGAATTCCGGTATTGTATTCGTAATTTCCTTCAATTAAATCATCCCGCATCGGCGGTGCGCAGGGAATATCTGCCGTTAAATGATCTGCGTGGGTGGTTCCGAAAATCGGAATATCCATCTGTGCCTGAGCCCAAGCTACGGAATAAATGGCATGCGTATGAGAAATTCCGCCAATATTTTCCCAGTTTTTGTAAAGATAAGCGTGGGTTTTTGTGTCTGATGATGGCCTTAATTTCCCTTCAACCACATGGGCTTCATAATCCAGAATAACAATATCTTCGGGCTTTAGAATCTCATAAGGAACACCGCTTGGTTTGATGGCAAAAATTCCTTTTTCACGGTCAACGGCACTCACGTTTCCGAATGTATAAACGACAAGCTTCAAGGCATCCAGCTGCATATTGGCTTCGTAACATTCTCTTTGAAGTTCTTTATAAATGCTCATTTTATTTAATTTTAATTTTTTAACGCAAAGAGCGCAAAGTTTTTTTTGACTACTCACTGGTTTTAAGTTCGCAAAGGCGTTTCACTTAGCAAAGTTTATAAGGCTTTATTAATTTTTATTGCGGTGAATTGCACGCAGCCCGACCTGAGTGGAGCTCTTTTTGTGTAGCAATGCGAAACAAAAAAGCGGGAACGGAGGGCGGATAAAGCTGCCATAAAAATTTTAGTTATTAGTTGATTGTTGTTAGTAATGATATTTCTTTTAACTATAAGCTGTCAACAATCAACTTCTTTTTTGCTTTGATATTCTTTTCAGTAAAGTCGGCAAGGATTTGATATTGATTCATCAATTCTGCATATTTTTCCACCTGATCTGCCTGAGGGAAATATTCCGCTTCGAAATCGGAACCCATTTTCCGGCTTGCTTCCTGAACATTCGGGTAAATGCCTGCCGAAACTGCCGCATAAATTGCTGCTCCTAAAGCCGGAGCCTGATCAGATGCAGCTACAACGATCGGCCTATTCAGAACGTTGGCCAACGTCTGCATAATGAATGGGGATTTTCTGGCCACACCGCCAATTCCGATGACTTTATTGATTTTTACACCTTCTTCTTCGAAACGGTCGACGATTTTTTTCGAACCGAAACAAATGGCGTTGACCAATGCTTTGAAAATATGCGGCGCTTTTGTACCGAGCGAAAGATTACTGATCGCAGCTTTAAGCTCCTGATTGGCATCCGGCGTTCTTCGTCCGTTGACCCAGTCCAGGGCAATTGGAACGGCTTCGGAAAGAGGAATTTTTTCTGCTTCCAGGGTAAGGTTGCGGATAAGATTATTTTCTATTTCTTCTTTTAACAATTGTTTCTGATGGTCGTCAATCATGTTGGAATTCATAAGAATATTGTGAACAGGCCAGGTCAGAATATCTTTGTACCACGCCAATGCATCACCAAATGCAGACTGCCCGGCTTCAAGACCTATTAAGCCCGGAATAACGGAACCATTGACCTGCCCACAGATTCCTCTGACGGTTTTATCCTGAATAATTTCATTGGAAGCAACCATAATATCGCAGGTAGAAGTTCCCATAATCCTGATGAGTGTGTTCTCCTCGACTTTTGCACCAACTGCTCCGGAATGAGCATCGAAAGTTCCTACGGCGATCACAGTGTTGGTTGTTAAACCTAATTTTGCCGCCCACTCCTGATTCAGATTTCCTGCCACTTCGTCTGAGGTATATGTTTTTTCGTAGAGCCTGTCGCGAAGTTCGGCCAAAGACGGATCTAACAAACTGAGAAACTCTTTTGACGGCAGTCCGCCCCATGATTCGTGCCACATGGCTTTATGACCCGCTGCGCAACGGCTTCTTTTAAAAGTTTTTAAATCCTGATGATCGGAAAGTAAAAAAGTAATATAATCGCAATGTTCCATCCAGCTGTAAGCCGATTTTCTCACTTTCTCATCTTGCCTGTTGATGTGCAGAATTTTTGCCCAAAACCATTCGGAGGAATAGATTCCGCCTTCAAATTTGGTGTAATCTTCGCCGCCCCAGTTTCTGACAAGCTGATTAATTTCTTCTGCCTCATCGATGGAAGTGTGGTCTTTCCACAACACCATCATCGCATTGGGATTCTCTTCAAACCCGTGAGTTAGAGACAATGCTATTCCATCTCTGTTCACAGGAATCGGCGATGAGCCTGTGGTATCGATACAGATGCTTACAATACTTTCAGGAGCTACTCCACTTTCTTTCACTACATCTGAAATCGTTTTTTCCAAACCCTCAATATGGTCTGAGGGATGTTGGCGAAACTGATTTTCTTCAGGCTGACAGAATTTCCCCTGCTTCCATCTTTGATAATAACTGACGGATGTCGCAAGTTCGGCTCCGTTTTCTGTATCAATCAGTACTGCGCGCACGGAATCTGTACCATAATCCAACCCGATAACATATTTCTTCATTTTTATAATGAATTAAGTTTTAATAATATTTTGATAGACCCATCGACAAGCTCAGGATGATATTTCTGCTAAATGCTTAAGCTTAGATTTAATTTGATGACTAAAAAGAATCATTTTTAATTAAACCTTAACAAATCTGTTTTTGAGATAAAACAAATATAAGATTCTATTTTAAATAAATGTACAAAATACACTTAATTTTATTTTTCCCTTTTTTGGATACTTCTGAAGCTTATTTAATCTTTAAAATAACTAAAGAATGAGCAGGAATTTCCACTGAAAACATTCCTTTTTTAATGACAGAATCCTCTTCAACAGGCTGTATATTTTCTGTTTTAAAATTATTTTCTGCAGAAAGTACAGGAGCTGTTAGGACCGTTCTTGTTAATTTTTTTCCTAGCTTTATATTTTTAGGATTGATTTCAATTGACCTTTTCTGAGAATCTGTGTTGACAATTTTGATCATGACTTCATTATTTTTACCGTTTTTTACTGCAGTTGCATATAATTTGTCCTGTCCGCTGACTGAATTTTTATTGTGGTAAATTCTCAGTAAATCGGTTCCTTTATTATTTGAAAATAATTTCTGAACATAATAATTTGGCGTTGCGTAGGACTGCAGGTTATTAAACCATATCAAATCCGGAGTCCATTGCCAGCCATCAGCATGAGCAAATAACGGTGCATAAGAAGTCATCGTTACCACATCTGCATTTCTTTCCAGCCCGGTCATAAAAGCGGCCTCAGAAAGTGCTGATTCCCAGTTGTTTTCATTATCAGGACTTACTACTTTTACTGACTGAACAGCATATTCTCCGGCAAAAACTTTAGGTCCGTTTCTGTCGTATTTATCGTATCTCGCTGCATTTTCCTGAAACCATTTTGCCGAGTTGTAGTAATGCTCATCGACGATCTGTGCATTGAGTTTTTTCAGTTCTTTCCAGCCGTAATCGAAAAATTCTCCGTCAGGCGAAGGCCCGCTTCCAGAAATGATTTTAATCTCGGGATATTTTAAATGAATGGCTTTTTCAAAAATTTTGTAGCGTTCGATATAATCTTCACCCCACTGCTCATTTCCCACACCAATATATTTCATGTTAAAAGCTTTGGGATGTCCCATTTCTGCGCGAATTTTGCCCCATTTGGTATTGATATCTCCGTTGGCAAATTCAATTAAATCCAAAGCATCCTGAACGAAGGGATTTAATTCTTCCAGATGCACCAGTTCACCTGTATTGAACTGGCACGCCATTCCGCAGCTCAGAATCGGTAAGGGCTCAGCACCCAAATCCTCTGAAAGCTGGAAATATTCATAAAAACCTAATCCGAACGACTGATAATAATCGGGAGCAAGACGGTGCGCGAATCCCGAGCTCCATTTATTAATGAGATATTCTCTGTCGGCTACATTTCCCAATGTTTTTTTCCATTGATATCTTTCAGCAAGCGTTCTGCCTTCTACAATGCAACCTCCCGGAAAACGTAAAAAGCCAGGTCTCAGATCATATAATTTCTGAACTAAATCTTTTCTTAAACCGCCTTTTCGTCCTTTCCAGGTATCTTGTGAAAAAAGGGAAATCATATCCATATTTACCACTCCATTTCCTGTAAAAGTAAGCTGCAGTTTTGCTTTTTCAACCGTTTGTGAAGAAGAAAAAACAGTTGTATATTTTTGCCAGCCCTTTCCTTTGATGATTATAGGAACCGTGGAAATGACTGCTCCTTTTTCGTCAACCAAACTTGCATTGACGGCAGAAATATTTCCAGATACATTGGCCAGGTCGAAACTGAAATCATACCTGTCGCCTTTATGAAGCCCGATTCCCCGGAAACCTTCATTTTCTAAAATGTACTTTTTATCATTGTGAACGGTAATTCTTGCGTAGTTTTTATTGGTTTTGGAATGATCCGAATAAATAGTCAAGAAACCGGAATCCAGATTATGCGAAAGGGTTTGCGTATGGTGCTGCTTCCAACCCGTTAAAGGCTCATCAAACTCAAAGCTTCGGTTTTTGATAAGCTCAGCATAAATTCCGCCATCAGCTGCAAAATTGATGTCTTCGAAGAAAATCCCGTACATTGTCGGCTGGATTTTGATGTTGGTAGGACTGCCATCCAAATCTAAAGTAAACTTTGAAGTTTGTGCAGATGAAAATGCAACACAACTTGTGAGAAGAACTGAGAAAATTTTATTCTTAATTTTCATTGATAATTTATTTTCGGAATTAATCCAACCAGACACTTTGACTACGTTCAGTGTGACATGTCTGATAGTGGACTTTTGAATTGAATGGTATCATTCTGTTTGGTAAACCTTATAGGTTTTAAAAACCTATAAGGTTTCCTACATTGAGAATAACTTATTTAACTTTCAACTGAATACTTTTTAAATCTGAGTTTTTTGAAGTTCCGCCGTAAAAAATGGTATAATCACCAGATTTTGAAATTAAATCATCCGCTTTTTCGTCATAAAATTTGAATGAATCTTCTGAAATTGTCAATTGGATATTTTTTGTTTCTTTAGCTTTAATCAAAACCTTTTCAAAAGTTCTTAACGTTTTTACGGGTGCCAAAGCATCGTTATTTCTTTTCACATACACCTGCACCACTTCTTCGCCGTCTCTTGCTGAAGTATTGGTGACCGGAATTGTTATCGTAACATTTTCATTTGAATTGATACTGTTTTTGCTCAATTTCGCATTGCCATAAGTGAATTTTGAGTAGCTCAAACCGTGACCAAATGCATATAAAGGATCTTCGGTCATATAGCGGTAGGTTCTTCCTTTCATATCATAATTCTCAAAACCCTGATGCTTACTTGTTGTCGAAAGTGCATTATCCAACTGCTCGAGATTCTTGTAAAAAGTAACCGGTAATTTTCCTGAAGGATTATAATCTCCCGCCAGAACGTCGGCAACGGCAGTTCCACTGGATTGTCCGCCATACCAGGCATTCAGCAAAGCATCATAATTTTTTTCATCCTGTTGTAAACCAAGCGCACTTCCCGTGCACAGTACGAACACGACAGGTTTTCCTGTTTTTCTAAGCTCAGCCAGCAATTGACGCTGGACTTTCGGAAGTTCTATGGACGTTTTATCGCCACCTTTAAAACCTTCTGCATTCACCAGCATTTCTTCTCCTTCAAGACTTGGGGAAAGTCCGCCGACAAAAACAATCACCTCAGCATCTTTTACTTTTTCTTTTACTGAATTGAAATTCACCGAATCTTTTCGGTATACTTCAAAGCCAATGCTTACATATTTTCCTTTCTGGCTGTGTCGAAGTTCTACCCAATATTCTTTTCCTTTCTCCATTTTCACCGGAAATTCCGATGGATATCTGGCGTCAGGACCTTTTCTTGTGGCAATTTCTTTTCCGTCAATCAAAAGCGTGTAAATATCTGATGTTGAAGCAGAAAATATCACTTCACCGGAATAACTGCTTTTAAAAACACCTGATATTCTTGCCGAAGTATTTTCCCGGGCAACTCCCGGCGCAAGCTGGGTTCCGCCAAAACTGTTGTAGGTAATTCCTGTTTTGTTCACTGAAGTATTAACCGGTTTTTCTTTGAATTCATTATTATTAAAAAACTCAACCTTCATTCCTTTTTCACCGTTTTTCTGGCTTACAAAATTCTGGTAAAGGGATGTTCTGGATGACGGATCAGCCACCTCGCTTCCTTTTTCGTAAATAATTTCAGCATTTGGAAATTTGGTTTTAATTCCGTCCAAAACCGTGACCGTTGAAGAAGGTGTTCCGTTGTAATTTCCCAACTGCATAATTCCGTCATCGGCATTGGGGCCAACAACAGCAATTTTTTTAATATTCTTATCTAAAGGCAGGACATTTTTCTCATTTTTCATCAGTACAATAGACCTTTGAGCCATTTTTAATGCCTGTTCTTTATGTTCTTTAGAATCTACTGTAGAATAAGGAATACTGTTCCAGTGAACCGCAGACTTGGGATCAAGCATTCCCAGTTCAAACCAGCCTTTCAGGATTCTGCGCATCGAAATGTCGAGGTCATTTTCGGTGATTAATCCGCTTGCAAGGGATTTGTTGAGATTATTGTACGTATCGCCGCATTCCAGATCTGTTGAATGTTTTAACGCATCTGCAGCAGTAGTTTTTTCGTCAGGGTGTGTTCCGTGGTATTTTTCCTGGTAGAAATCTGCGAGAGCCCAACAGTCTGAAATCACCATACCATCGTATTTCCATTTGCCGCGAAGAATTTCATTAAGCAACGTATTGTTCGCACAGCAAGGCTGACCGTCGAATGCATTGTAAGCGCACATCACTTCTCTCACATTACCTTCTAACACCAGTGCTTTGAAAGCCGGAAGATAGGTTTCATAAAGATCTCTTTTGGAGATTTCAGCGTTGTAGGAATGCCGGTTCCATTCCGGACCGCTGTGAACGGCAAAATGCTTGGCACAGGCGTGAGTTTTAAAATATTTGGGATCATTTCCCTGCAAACCCTTTACAGCAGCAACACCCAAAACAGAGGTTAAATAAGGATCTTCACCATACGTTTCCTGACCTCTTCCCCATCTTGGATCTCTGAAAATATTGATGTTTGGAGTCCAGAATGTAAGACCTTCATAACGTCCGGTTTTACTGGCTTCATCAAAAGATTTATTGTATTTCGCCCGGGCTTCGTCAGAAATCATTTCAAAAGTTTTAAAATGCTCCGGAACGTCCCAGGTTGCCGCCAATCCTATTGCCTGAGGGAAAACGGTAGCCGTTCCTGCTCTTGCTACACCGTGAAGCGCTTCGTTCCACCATCCGTAAGCGGGAATTTCGAGTCTCGGAACAGCTTTAGAATTATCCATCATCATTCCGATTTTTTCATCGGCTGTTAGTAGTCCAAGAAGATTTTCAATTCTTTGTTCAACCGGAAGATTGGGATTCTGAAACGGATATTTATAGTTCTGGGCAAAACTAAAAGTATAAACTATTATTGATATGGTTAATAAAATTTTGTTCATATGATTGATTTTAAATCATTTTTTTATTGAAACACATTAAATATTACCACTGAATATTGCTTTGCAATGCAACAAATACAAATATAAGATTCTATTTATAATAAATGTATATATTACACTTAATTACGGAAATAAAGCTACCGGAATGAACCGGTAACTTTATGAAAAAGCATATTCTAGTTAGATTTGATCAAGATTACTGTTTTATAAATTTAGTTTTGATGCTTTCTTCGGAACTGGAAATTTCTATAAAATATAGCCCTGCCGGAAGTTTTGAGATATCAATCCTGTTTTTACCTCTGGTCATTTTTACGTTAGAAGAAATTGTACTTCCTTTTGCATCAATAATTGAATAAACTGCGTCAGAAGACTTCCAATCAATAAAAATTTCAGTTTTAGCAGGATTTGGATATAAGACAAGATCATTTTTCACTTCTGCTACATTGCTTACTTTAAGTGTAGCAAAGCTCAATGGAAGAAAGTTATTCGTATATGTATTGTTTTCAGTAAGATATCCCTGAAACGAACTGATTACCGGTTCATTACCCGTTATTACTTTATAAAATCCTGTAATCCCGTTTCCTGTTTTCAATACATATCCTCCTGCACCTACTTTTATAGACTGATAAACCCCGTTGATCTGATTGGCCGTAATGGCTTTCGGTGTAGATACAGTCCCTGATCCCATGAATGTTTTACTTCCTGTAGCATTGATTAGCACAGGAGTATTCGCAGGAATAACCCCATTGGAAATCTGAGTACAAATCACACTTCCTGAATTTGGTTGCATTGTATATGCTGTAGCTCCCGAGGGAATGGCTGACTGAAAAGGTAAAAGAACGATCCCGTAGCCATTGAAAGTTCTTGTATAGGTTGCGGAACTTGCCATGAAATTAAAAGGTACCTGAAAATCTTTACCTAAATCAGAAAGACTAAGATTCTGACAGGAATTGCCTGAAACTACATTGACATTAGTATTGCTGACACTTCCGTTCACATAAAAAATACTGTTACGATTGGCAGAATCATTAATCCAGGTATCCGCCGATGTGCTTCCTGTAACATTCCTAAAATCTATGGATGTATAATATTCATTTTCAAGAGCATCCATAAGATTACTGTCGGTAAGCGAGTAAGCCGCAGCAAATTTTGACGCTCTTTCATTGCCAACGTTGAAATAAACATCACCCAAAGTCAAAGTAAGAATTGAGCTGTAATTTCCGCTTCGAAGCCCGATAATTCCTTTGCAGCCATACGGAAGAACTGTTCTGGAAATATCAAATACCAGATTGAAACTTCCCGAACCCGGTGCAGGAAATGCGACACTGCCATAATTATGATTTCTTACCGTTCCGTTGGCATCAACATAATATAATGTCGTATTGGAAGAAGTCGGTAAGTTGCTAGTTGTATAGCTTAACACATTAAAAATTAACTTATTATAACGGTCGTCAAGATTTAAATATCCGCTGTTGGCGTCTGTGTTTGAGCTTATCAATGGAGTGGAATTATAGAACGTAACCGTTTTTCCACTCAGCTGATAATTTGTCCCAAACGCTGAATTGGTCGGGAGCTGAGTTTCAATTTTATTATAATGAACATCACCACCTGTCATTAATGATATCGGTCTGTCGCCACTTTTATTAAAAACAAAAGTCATTACACTGGAAGGGCTCACCTGAACTGTCGGACGGAAACTCGCCGTACTGAAAGAGAAGGGTGATGAAGCCATATTCAGGGATTGCGACGTAGTAGTCTTTACTCCTGAAGTTGTAAAGAACGGCAGATCAACTTTAAGATCATACGTGCTGGACGAAGAATTGATAACGACAAGGGTTATCTGGTTGCCGTTCAGCGAGATATAAGACGAACCTTCCAACGTTCCGCCTGAGGTTTCCCATTTTGCATCAATTCTGGTTTTGCCTGTCGTATTTTTAGCATATTGGGATAAGATATATCCTCTTTTAGTCATTTCCCCGGCAACAGTTCCGTATGAACCGTCTCCCATCAGTCCGTAATATCTTTTTGAGGCATAATGAATCCATGCATTTATGTTTCCCAATAGCGCATTATTGACGCTTCTTGCGAACGTGAAGCCATCGGTATTCCATAAAAAATCTCTTGGAGCCGAGCTGCTTGATGAGTTCCAGTTGATCAGATATTCCGTCTGCCATATTTCTTTGTTATGATTCTGAAACTGCTTATAAACAGACTGCATAGAACCATACTGATGGCCTCCGTACACCTCAAAATTTGCCATTACCAAAGGATCTAAGAAGGCATTGGCAAAATTATCGGTAAACCCAACACTTTCCGGCGCAATGACTTTACAGTTGATAAGTTGTCCGTAGTTTTTAACAAAGGTTGCAATTTGGGTAGGTGTCCATATACAGCCCTGATACTGAGCCATTTCGTCGGGCTCATTTTGTATAGAAATATAATCCAGTGCAACACCGTTATTTTGCAAATAGGTTACAAAACTGTTGAGATACAGGGCATAATCCTGATATTTTTCCGGCTTAAGATAACCGATTTGCTGTACACCGTTTGAATCGGTATATACTGCGTTCACATGGTTGTTGGTTTTCCAGTCTGCAGGCATCGTCCATGGGCTGGCGAATATGGTAAGTCCCATAGATTTTGCCAGTTGGGCTGTCGCAAGGGCCGCGCTCCAGTTGCTGCTTTGTTCGGGAATATAAAGACGCATGATATTATACCCTCCTACGCTGCCCGCACCCCAAAGTTTCTGGATTTCTGTGGTCGTCATGTGGTTATACCCAAACTGCGGACTGCAGACAAATCCGCCGAAGCCTGTTATTTTTTGGTAAGCAATAGTCTTATCAATCTTTACTTTAGCCTGCAGATTTTGTGCATTCAGCTGTACTGAAACTGCAATACCTGTAATCATTACAAGTATTAATTTGAAGATTTTTTTCATAGTAATAAGTTTTTTAATTTGTGATATTAAATGGGTCTAATGAATAGATTTAGGATGATCGTTAATTAATATTTCAGCTTCATTTTTCTGAAAATTATCCCCTCATTAGATTCACAATCATCAATTTTCAACAATTACCCTCTTCGTTTATTTTCCTGAATAATCACTTTGAGGAGCTCCCAGGTAACTTGGCTTAAGGCCTCCCGTATCAATCAGTATTTTCTCTAAAACAATTCCCGGTTCCAGCACCCTGAATCTCAATGTATGTTTGCCAGGTTGTGAAATCTGATGTGTTGTCACTGATTTAATGATGTGTTCCGACTGCCATTTCCCCAATTCTCCACGGTAGTGTCCGTTGAAATTGACAGTCTCCGGTTTTCCTCCGTCAAATGAAATTTCATAGCGTAATCCTTTGTTGTGGTTGAAATTAAGGGTTGGAGCTAATAAAAGTTGTACCTCAAATTCGCCTTTTGATTCAAAATCAATATCATATTCCAGGTAAATGTTTTCATCGGATTTTGGATAGGCGTTTTGTGGAAAAGTAGTTATCCCGGATTTAGTTTTCCCGAAATCTGGAATAATTTCCCAATGAATCCTGTCTGAATTACTCATTCTTGCAAAATTTTCCGCTTCAATAGAAACACAGCCGTTTTTTTCTGCAAATGCTTTCTCTTTCGCTACATCGGCCCCGGAAATATAAGTCACTTCAGGCATTATATTTACTTTTCCATCGAACCAGGCTTTGTAACCTATCTTCATCTGATCCATCATGTGTGTCCATTTTCCGTCGGCAATTTCATTGTTGTATTTATGGTCGAGATAGGCATTTCTTTCAAAACATTCTTTCACTTTATCAGCATAGAAATTAGCCTGAATATCATTTTTAGCCGCCAATTCTTTGTTTTTAGCCACTGCATAATACATTTCATACAAATTACTACACGCATCGATCGGGTAAAGAACCAACTGATAATAAGCATCCTGATATTCTGCCGGAATCTGGTCTTTCAGACGTAATGCCTCCACGGCCAACGCTCTGTAATCGTTCAGTACCGTTTCAAATTCATTATAATTTTCAAGGCTGAATGTTTTGCTGTCAAGCGTTTCAGGGGTAACTCTGCGGTTGTATTTTGCGTAAAGATTAATCATTCTGGCAATTTCCTTGGAATGCTTTTCTCCAAACTGCTGTGCGGCCCATTTTTCGGTATATTGCAGAAGGTTTTTTGAGTTAAATTGTTTCGGATTCCACGCCATTTCAAGAAAAAAACTGATCGGGAATTCCATTGGTTTTAAATCGCCCACGTTGACTACCCAAACTTTATCAACTTTATGCTCGTAAGAAAGATTCATCTGTTCCCAAACCCTTTGAATCGGGCTGATATTAATCCATTTGGAATTTCTCGGTCCGCCCACATAATCAAAGTGATAATACATTCCGTACCCGCCTTTATGCAAGGGTTTTGAAAGATCCGGAAGCTTTCTCACATTACCCCAGTTGTCATCACAAAACAATAGAATTACATCATCCGGAACTCTCATTCCTTTATCGTAATAGTCCTGGACTTCTTTGTATAATGCCCAGACCTGAGGCGTTTTCTCCGCTCTTTTTCCGGTTACCTCAGCAATGATTTTACGCTGGTCTTTTACAATATTTTCGAGTAGAGAAATGTTGGTTCCCTCTCCCATCGCTTCGTCGCCGTCGCCACGCATTCCCACTGTGATCAGTTTTTCCCAGTTTTTACTTCTTACCATTCCCGCTTTCCAGAATTCCTGCAATACTTTTGCATTTTTAGAATAATCCCAGACATTCGGAAGGTTATTTCTTTTGATATATCGGTGCCAGTCGGTCTGCGCCTGCGCCATGGGCTCGTGATGTGAAGTTCCCATTACGATTCCCATTTCATTAGCTAATGGTCCGCTCAAAGCATCATCGTCGTAAAATGCTTTTCCCCACATGGCGGGCCACAGATAGTTGCCTTTCAGACGAAGGATCAGTTCAAAAACCTTTTCGTAAAACTTAGAATTAATCCCGCCAAAAGTGGCTCTTGCCCAACCTCCGAGTGAAGGTTCTTCGTCATTCAGGAAAATTCCGCGGTATTCTACGGCAGGTTCTCCATCGGTATAAATTCCTTTTTTGAAATATAAATTTTCTTTCGTTTCAACCGGAACATCGGCCCAGTAATTCCAGGGCGAAACGCCAATCTGCTGCGACATTTCGTAAATTCCGTAAATGGTTCCTCTCTTGTCACTACCTGCTATTACAATGGCTTCCGAAACACCCAGAAACGGATTACTTACATTCTGGATGATGTACTTTTCTGTTGTTCCGTTTAATGATTTCCCATCGATCTTTTTCTGTTTGATTAAATCATCAATCACCGATTTTGTTCCGACGGTTCCGATGATAATTAAAGGAGAATTGATTCCGGAAATCCGGTTCAGCATATTCGGCTGTTCACCGGTTACTTTCTTAAAATCGGACTGCAGGTTTTTGACCGCTCTTAATATTCCGGCATCAATATTATTGTTTGTAAATAATGAAATCTTCACTGATTTGTCTTTCAGTAGAATGGCATCATTGTTTTTTTTCGTTGTGATAAATGGTTCTGTTGCCTGTACATTTAAACAAGCACCAAACAGAAGTACAAAGAGAAATAGTATCGGTAATCTGTTCATAATCTTTATATTTTATCTTATTGAAACCTTATAGGTTTTGAAAACCTATAAGGTTTAGTTTAACATTTATCGGTTGCGAATTGCACGCAGCCCGGCTTGAACGGAGCTCTTTTTGTGAGGAGGAACGACGAGCAAAAAAGCGGGAGTGGAAGGCGGATAAAGCTGCCCTAATCATTCCTGCATTAATTTTTCAATACAAATCCGCCATTCGGCTGAATTTCAATTTCGTATGTTCCTGTTTTATTGATGGAAGCCTGTTTTGTAAAGGTAATTCCAGATTGATCATCATTGATGAATTCTACATTTTTACCTGCCAGCATCGGAAGGTTTAGGGTAAGCTTTTTTACCGTTTTTTCTGCATTCACTCCTGCCACGTACCATTGATCCTGATGTCTTCTCGCAATGACCGAATATTTTCCCGGGTAGCCGTCGATGGAAACCGTCTCATCCCAAAGCGTCGGAATATCTTTCATAAAGTCAAGCTGGAATTTTGGAACATCTGTCAGGTTATTTGGCATTACCGCAAACATCTGAATGGGATTCTGAAAAAGAACGGATGTGGCTAACTGAAATCCGTCGGTCGTCAATCTTTTGTTTTTTTCTTTATTGGTTTTGGTTAAAAATCTATTGAGAAAAGTTCCGCCAAATTCCATACTTCCGACCGTATTTCTGATAAACGGATGCAGGGTGGCAAAAAAAGCTTCCTGCCTGCGGACATCTTCTGAAAAATAAAGCATTTCCGAGGCTAAAACGGCTTCACTTCCTGCATAATTCGGGTACATCACTTCCCAGCCCCGAGGCAAAGTAGCGCCGTGAAAAATAATCATCAAACCAAAGTCATTGGCATCAGATAAAATATCTTCGTACAGACGCATGGTTTCCTGCTTGTCACCTCCAAAGAAATCGACTTTCAGGCCTTTTACACCGGCTTCTTTCAGCCATTTCATTTCTTTTTTGCGTTCTATAGAAGTGCTCATTTTGCTTCTTGGCCCCATCGGCGCATCATTGGCGGCTCCGTTGGAGTTGTACCAAAGCATTACCCCAACATTTTTTGATTTTGCATACTGAATGAGTTCCTTCATCCTGTCTTTCCCAATATTTTTATCCCAAAGCGCATCGATTAAAATGAATTCATAATTAAGTTTTGATGCTAAATCAATAAATTTAGCCTGGTCATCGTAGTTCATACTGTTATCCTGCCATAGAATCCAGCTCCAGGTAGAACGGCCGAACTGATAGTTCTGTGAAGGCTCGTAAAGCGGTTCTACCACATCAAAAGGAATGGTAGTTTCCACAATAGGCTTCAACGAATCTCCAATCGTAATGGTTCTCCACGGAGTTTTTCCCGGAAGAGAAATCGCAGCTCCCGAACTTCCGAAACCATTGTTTTCTGCCATATCCGGATATGCCACCTGGTATAGATTTTTTTCTGAGGTGGTATTGAGATGTGAAGCACAGTATAAACTGTTTACGCCTGTTTCAGAAAGTAAAATCCAGCCTTCGTCTGCAACGTGAAATAAACCAGGAAAAACGTAACCATAATCAGCTTTCGCTCCCAATTCCGCATCGGCTTTATATCCGCTTTCGTAGCTTGGTGCTGTTCGGGCAAAACCAGTCATTGGCTTCATCATGGGCGATAGGAATGTTGTAGTCTGAGCTGGAAACCTGTATCCTGTAACTTCCGATTGTACAACAGTGCTGAAGCGGTCTTTCATTGGCGGAATATCATATCGGAAGGCAATATTGTTATCGCTGACCTGAAACTCAATTCCGATATTGAACTGATCTGCATTCATGAAATTGACGGTCAACGTATTCGCTTTATACTCAATGTCAGATTTTTTTATTTTTTCGTTGCTGTATTTTTTGGAAATTAAATCCTTTTTAGTGTTGATGAATTTTAAATTCTTAGAAAAATTCGATTCATTGGTAATCAGTCCCAACGGAGATTTGTCTAGCATTGTTTTTCCCTGAAAACTTACAGAGTACATTGCTTTTTCTCCTTCTGAAAATACATTCAGCTTCAGCTTACCGTCCGGACTGGAAACTTCAGCGACCTGCGCTTTAACTTCAGATAAAAGAAAGAAGCTTATGAATAATAGAAATATGAGTGCTATTTTTTTCATTTTAAATTATTTTGAAAACATCCAATAATCAAAAAACATAATATCTTTTTCCGCTTTACCATTGAAGACGAAATAAAGATTGTGAAGGCCTGTAACTTTGTTGGATACGTTAACTGTAACCGTTTCAAAACGATCGTCGCCACCGGTCAGGGGAACTTTTACAGTTCCTATGATTGGACCGTCCAGATTATCTAAACGAACATCCATGGTGACACCGCTGTTGTGTGTAGTCCCTAGTCTTGCAGAAAAATTTGTTGCGCCATCTTTTCCGAAATCAACATTTTTCACACTTGAGTAAGCACCGTTTTTCTTTGCTTTGATGAAAACTCCCGTTTTATTTTGATACGATTTTATATTTTCCGACCAGGCTATCATTTCTGCCTGATTGAATGCATAAGGATTAACAGTTTCAATGGCTTCCGTAATACCGTTGGTCATTTTAAAAGGTGAAATAGAACCGTCTTTATTGAAATTAAGCTCCCGAACACTTACTGATCTTGTGAATCCGCTTCCTCCCGGCAAGGCGCCGTTGTGATAGAAAAAGTAGGTTTTACCTCTGAAATCAATAACTCCGGGATGATTGGTAAAGGATTTTCCTTCCGCAGGCATTATAATTCCGCCATATTTCCACGGACCTTGCGGACTTTTGCTCGTTGAATAGCCGATAAATTCAGGAAGCGGACCACCCGGCCAGAACAGATAATATAGATCTTTCCGTTTGTACAGCCACGGACCTTCTTCGTATTTGGCAGGCCTTTCGGGATTTCCTTCTCTTTTGCCGAAAGCTTCTTCAGTCATCGGAACCTCAACAATATCGCCGGAATAGGAAATCATATTTTCATTCAGCTTTACATATTTAAGTTTCGGATTTCCCCAGTACATATGCGCCTGGCCATCATCATCAATAAAAACTGTGGGGTCGATATCGCCCCATTCACTCTGAACCAACGGCTTTCCCAGCGGATCGTGGAATGGTCCGAACGGGCTGTCAGCAACCGCTACTCCAATGGCGCCTTTATTATTGGTTTTGGAAATCATCGGCACATACATGAAAAATTTCCCATTTCTTTCGATACACTGTGCTGCCCAGGCATCGCGTTTTGCCCAATCGAAATCGTTGTAGGAAAGAATCACGCCGTGGTCTGTCCAATTGACCATATCATTGGTGGAAAACACCTTCCAGTTGTTCATGGTAAACCATGTAGAATCGTCTTCGTCGTGTGTTGTATAAACATATAATCGATCGTTGTAAACCATCGGGGCAGGATCTGCGGTATATGCGGTCTGAACGATAGGATTCTGGGCAGAGAACGATAATCCTGTTAAAAGTAATCCGATATTCAGAGCGTTTAAAACCTTTTCCTTCATGACTTTGATTTTAGATTAATGCTTTACTGATTCTCCATGATTTCCCACGGTAAACTCAGAGAATTTACTTTTCTCAATAGGCTTAAACAGCAACTGCGAAAAAATATACAAATCGTTTTTCCAGACTTTGAAGTCGTGGCCGCCCGGTTCTACATAAAAAATGTGAGGAATATTATTTTCCGTGAGATAGTCACTTGTCCTTTTGCTGAAAGGCATCAGCCTGTCCTGATCACCGCAGGAAATCCAAAGAAGTTTTAATTCTTTTGCCTTGGCAGGATCTGGGAGTAATTTTTGAGGTTCTTTGGTATTGGGAGCAGACGAAAAGCCTCCCACCCAGGCAAATTTGTCGATATTTCCTAAACCAAAATTTAGGGCTTGTCCGCCACCCATTGACAATCCGGCAATCGCTCTGTTTTCTCTGTCTTTTTTAACAGGATATTTTTTTTCGGTGAAAGGAATAAGATCGTTCAGCAAATCTTTTTCAAAGGCTGCAAAAGCTTCCACCTTGTCTTTTGCCATAATATCACCGGTCGCTCGGTCGTCCTTCATCGCTCTGCCATTGGGTAAAACAACAATCATCGGTATCAGTTTCCCCTGAGCATACAGATTGTCGAGAATAATCTGAGGTGTTCCGTTTTTAAACCACTCTTTTTCATCTCCGCCAATGCCGTGAAGCAAATATAAAACAGGATATTTATTGCCTTTTTTATAACCCGGAGGTGTATAAATCAAAGCTTTTCTTTGTGCTCCTACCGTTTTTGATTCATAGGTTACGGTATCAATTTTCCCGTGGGAAATTTCTTTCCTTTCAATGTCAAAACCCTGCGGTGTCTGTTGATCAAAGTTTTGTGCAGAAATGAACATTCCTGACAAGATAAAACCTAAAGCTAATACAACTGATTTATTCATAAACTTTTTATTTGTATTTTATACACTTATTAATTTTGATAAAAAAATAACAGGTTATTAATTATTCGTTATTTTATGTCTTAATCGGATTTTATTTTATGATTGAGGAATCTGTTATTCTGAAAAAATCAACATCTATGAAGCCTCCTGTACTTTTTGTGGCGTAATTAAAAACTGCAAATTTAGATCCCATAAATAACCTTCTGTAATCGAAAATCATCTTATATCCTTTTTCCATAACCGTCCAGTTTTTTTGGTCAGTGCTGTAAGAAAAATCTGCCAGGTCCTTTCCAAGGTTAAAATCAGCTTCAATACGAAGATAAATTGTGTCTGAAGTTAACAGAATACGCTTCTTTTCTTCTTTTTTAACACTTAAAATTGCTTTTGTTTTATGATCAAAACTGACTTCATTGGTAGAAAATGTAATAAATTTTTGATTGCCTTCTTTTATAACTGAAATCAATCCGGAATCCCCATTAAATGCACTTAAACCAGCAACATCACCATCTTTCATTCTTTTTATATCTAAAGCAACAACAGCACTGGATTTCGGTCCGGTCATTCTTTGCGTCAACGTATTCGGAGCAGCGTAAAGATTATTTACCACGCGACTCGTTTTCAGTCTCATAAAACCTTTTCTTTCGGATAATGACCAAGCTTCGTTTACAGGATTATGATTCCATTGCCACTGGATTTTCAATTGTTTATCTGAAAATTCATCACTTTCTACGATATTATTTTTAGGTTTAAAGGGAGGAAGCGGAACTTCACCATTCAAGGGGACTTTCCCGTTATCACCCAAAACCGGCCAGTCGTTTTCCCATTGTACCGGAATCAAAAGCGGAACGCGTCCCACTCCGCCTCTATCCTGAAAAATAAGCGAATACCAGTTGCCGTTTTTATCATCGATCAAAGCACCCTGACCGGCGTAAGAGAACCCAAGAAAATTGTCTTCAAGAATGACTTTTTTCTCATAAGGCCCGGTTACTTTGTCGGCTCTGTAAACTACCTGGCGGCGTTTTCGACCTTTAGGCCAGGAAATCACCATCATATAATATTTCCCATTTCTTTTAATAATCTGATTGCCTTCCAGAAGCCCGGTTTCCGAAGAATCTTTTTCAAAAACGACAGTTCCTTCAGGATTTCCGATGACTTGTTTAAAATCAGGACTTAATTCAAAAGCTTTATTGGATGTGAAAACATAGACCCTGTCGTCGTCAAAAAACAAAGAAGCATCGTGAAAATGTCTGGTTCTAGTCATCAGTTTCCAGTTGCCTTTTTCAGGATTGTCTGTTCCATAGAAATATGATTGGAAAGGCTCATCATTCGGAGAAAACAACACGTAATATTTTCCTTTGTGATAGCGGATGGAAGATGCCCATTGTCCGCGGCCGTAAACCGTTCCCTCGATCAAATCATATTTGGAATTATCATTCAATGTATTGAAGACATAGCTTGCCATTTCCCAATGTACCAGATCTTTCGAATGCATCACCGGGGCTCCCGGCATTAAGTGCATGGTGGTACTGATGAGATAAAAATCATCGCCGTTTCTGGTAATCGATAAGTCCGGTGCATCTGCCCAAATGATCGGGTTTGTAAATGCTGTCTTCTGCTGTTTCTGAATAGGATTTACCTGGGCCGAAAGGAGATTCAGCCCGATAAATCCGTAAAAAGAAACTATATAAAATGATTTTTTAATTTTCAAAACTTTGCTATTTTGATTGATTATCTTAATTTTTCTCCCGCAGATTTTACGGATTTGGCAGATGATTGTGTTATTAAAATCTGCGTAATCTGTGTAATCTGTGGGATTATATTTCTTTTAATTTTTCCCTCGCGGATTTTACTGATTTGGCAGATGATTGTGTTATTAAAATCTGTATAATCTGTGCAATCTGTGGGATTATCCTTTCTTTTAATTTTTCTCTCGCGGATTTTACGGATTTGGCAGATGATTGTGTTATTAAAATCTGTATAATCTGTGTAATCTGTGGGATTATCCTTTCTTTTAATTTTTCTCTCGCAGATTTTACGGATTTGGCAGATGATTGTGTTATTAAATCTGCGTAATTTGTGTAATCTGTGGGATTATCATTTTTTAATTAAGGTTTAATATCGTTAGACGAAGTACTGTATAAACCAATCAAGCTTCCGGTAAATCCACCTGCAACATCGGTAGAAAGAATGTCTCCGGAAACCGGACCTCCAAGATTTTTGAAGTTTTTGCCATCCAGAGAGTAATTAAAATGATATTCATCTTTCTCACCAACTACCTGTAATCTAATCGATTTTGAAAGTGAAATTTTTTCGCTGGCAATCAGTTTTGATTCTCCTTTTTCGGTTCTTTCCAAAACAATGTAAAAGTCTTTATCTTTTTTTGTAATTCCGAACACATAGTTGAATCGTTCGCTTTGGTAGCAGGTAATTCCTGCCAGTTCTTTTTCGGATTTCGGTTTAAAATCCAGTGTTACAGAAGTTTCAAAGTCTTCATGCTGCAATCTGTGAAATAGTGCTGAAACCGGTGCGAGAGCTTTAATATTCGTTTCAAAAGAATTGACTTTTACTCCATTTTTAGAAATACTGATGAAATTTTCACGCGGTCCACGCATGGCGATCCATCGGTGATCCAGATTTTTAACGGTCAGCTTGTCGGAATACGTAAAGTTTCCGTTCGGGAAAAATCCGCTTTTCCCGATCTGATTTTTTACGCCTTCCGGTAATTTCAATTTTGGTTTCATTGGAACTAAACCGTTTTCAAAAACAGGATACTTTCCACTCCAGTCTACGGGAAGGATGAACGTTTCTCTTCCATGATTCACACGTCCTTTCTCGTTGGGCCGAATCGCCAGAAAGACCCCATAATATTGACCATCAGGAGTTTCGACTAAGTCGGCATGACCAGCCCAATCCACTTTATCTTTTCGGTCTTTCGGAAAATATCGCTGCGTCAGAATAGGATTATTCCCTGCAGGAAAAAACGGGCCTTTCGGAGAATCTGACATAAAGATAACTTCGCTGTGATTACCACCGGTTCCTCCTTCTGCACACATCAGAAAATATTTTCCGTTTTTTTTATATACATGCGGACCTTCTATCCAGATTGGCTTTTGGGAAAGATCAACACCTCCATTCACTATAATTTTATCTGAACCTGCAACTACCTGGTCTTTTTCCAAATCATAATCCCACATTTTGATGACGCGATGGCCATTGTATTTCTCAGTTCCTTTTGGCGGCGCATCGTTGTGAATGATATAGGCTTTACCGTCATCATCAAAGAAAATCGAAGGATCGATACCGTCAAAATTAAGCTTTTGAACCTCGCTCCAGCCTTTTGCCGGGTCTTTGGTTTTCACGACCATATTTCCAATTCCACCAGCAATCTGCGTGGTAATCATATAAAATGTATCGTTGAATTTGTTGTATTTAATATCCGGTGCATAAATTCCCTGTGAAACACCGCCTTTTTCAACTTTAAGCTGAGAAGGCCTGTCGAGAACGTGGCCAACCTGCTTCCAGTTGACCAAATCTTTTGAAGTGAAAATCGGAACACCCGGAAACATTGAAAATGAAGAATTGACCAAATAATAATCATCTCCTTTTCTGGTAATACTCGGATCCGGATAGCACCCCTGAAGAATCGGCGAATAAAATTCGTCTTCTTTCAAAGGATTGTTTGTGTATATTTTATCATTTCCACGGTAGGAAAAATCTGAGAAAGTCTGTGCCGAAATGCTGCCAAAAGCTAATAAGGCAACAGCAGCCATCAATGTTTTTTTGTTTTTTAAAAATATCGGATTCATTATTCTCTGTCTCATAGTATATTTTTTAGTTATTTAATTTTAATGTATTAAGTTTCAAAATGAAGTTTGATCTTTTAAACTGGTTTTTTCCTGTTGATCAGCCAGATAATTCCCCAAGCGGCAACATAAGAAATACCGGCAATGAAAAATATGATGTTGTAACCTCCGTTGATGTTTCCTGCTTTTTTGAAGGTGTCCAAAACAATTCCGATGAAAAGTGGGAAAATAATTCCCGCTGCCGAACCGAGCATTCCGCCAAATCCAATGACAGAGCTTACATAATTATTGGGTAATCTATCTCCAACTGTTGTCATCAGATTGGCTCCCCAACCCTGATGGGCTGCCGTTGCCAAAGCAATAATGATGGTAATCATCCACATATTGTCTACATATTTTGAGAACATTACCGGAACGACCATCAATGCAAAAAGCAGCATCGTAAAGCTTCTTGCTCTTCCGATTGCCCAGCCTTTTTTAATTAACAATGAGGAAAGATAACCGCCACCAATACTGCCAACCGTGGTTCCGCTGTAGATAATAATCAGCGGAATGGAAGGTTTCGTTAAATCCATTTTAAAAACATCTGCAAAATAAGCGGGCAGCCAGAACATAAAGAAATACCAAATGGGGTCTGTAAGGATTTTTCCTATGGCAAAAGACCAGGTTACTTTGTATTTTAATAATTCTGATAACGGAACTTTGGACTGTTCGTGTGTTTTTCCGTCCTGATCACTTTTGATATACTGTAATTCTTCCTGGCTCAGATTTTTGGCTTTCTCCGGAATTTTATAGAATCTCCACCAAAGTATGATCCATAATAACCCAAGGGCACCAATCCAGACGAAGGTTTCCCGCCATCCGTAGTGTCCCAGAATAAACGGCACAAGAAGCGGTGCTAAAATAGCTCCAACCGTAGCCCCGGAGTTGAAAATCCCCGTTGCCAACGCTCTTTCTTTTTTCGGAAACCATTCTGCGACCGATTTTATTGCTGCCGGAAAATTTCCTGCTTCGCTGATTCCGAGTGTACTTCTTGCTATTAAAAATCCAACTGTGCTTTTCACAAAACCATGTCCTATCGAAGCCAGGCTCCAGACAATCAGCGAAACAGCATACCCGATTTTAGTTCCTACTCTGTCGATAAATCTTCCCATCGCAAGATATCCGATAGCATAGGTGGTGGTAAATGCCATCACGATATAGCTGTAGTCTTTTTCGTCCCAGCTGAACTCTTTTTCAAGAACAGGTTTCAATAATCCCATGACCTGACGGTCGAGATAATTGATGGTGGTAGCGAGAAAGACCAAAGACAGCATGAACCATCTTATATTGCGGTTTTTAGGAGCCTGCATTTAGTTTTGATTAAGTTGTTGTAGTAAATTCTGAACTTTTTCTGTCAGCTCTTCTGCTGAAAAATCTGTTTTTATAAGTGAACTGCCTAATCCGACTGCAACAGCGCCACCCTCAAGCCATTCTGTAATATCATCAAAATCAGCATTGATTCCTCCGGTCGGCATATAATTCATTCCCGTAAAAACGGGTCGAATAGCTTTTATATAATTTTTACCTAAGGCATCTGCCGGGAAAATCTTCACTAACCGAGGTCCATTCTGAAAAGCTATATTAACATCAGACGGAGTAAAACAGCCCGGAATTAAGCTGATATTTTTTACGGCAGAATGTTTGATAAGCTCTTCGCTAATGACAGGTGTAATGATAAAATCTGCTTTTGAATCAGCATTTTTCACGGTACCTATTCCTAATAAAAGTTCCGGAAATTCTGTGGAAGAAATCTCTTTCAGCCTGGTAAAGTTTTCCAATGCCTGACTTCCACGATTGGTGTATTCTATCACACGAATTCCTCCTTCGTACAAAGCTTTTATGACTTCTCTTGAGATCTCAAAAGATTCGTTGTAAAACAGCGGAACGATTTTCTGGTTTTTTATGCTTTGTAATATTACACTCATAATTTTTCAATATTAATGCGGTCATTAATGGTATCGCCTTTTATAAAAAGCTTTTTGAAAGCCACTTTTGTGGCATCTTCTAAAATTTGCTGTGCAGGATTTCCTTTTAATGTTCCGTGAACCAAAGCGGCCATAAATGCGTCACCACTTCCTATTCTTTCCTCAATTTTATCTGACTGGTACTGTTGCGAAATCAAAAGTTTTTCATCAGTAAATAAAGTCGCAAAGTAATTAACCTCTCCGCCACTCGTGAAGCGGAATGTATTGGCTATTATTTCAACATTGGGATATATTTCTGAATTTCTGATGCTGATTTTTCCGCCTGTTTTAAAAGGTTTTTATCTTCATAACTTCCATTCAATTCGTATTCAACAGGAATATCCAGGAATCACTGCTTATTAATTTTCAGATAAAAAATTTAAACACAAGACCTTAACTGAATCAGTTAGATCATTTAAGGCCTTGCCACTATATATGAAGAAAAAACAATTCATCTTAAACACCGCTGAATGCGCTGAAACCACCATCAATAGGCAGTAAAGCGCCTGTAATAAAGCTTGCGGCATCTGAACACAGGAACTGGACGGCTCCGTTGAGCTCATCGGCATTTCCGAAGCGTCGCATTGGGGTTTTAGCAATTACCTTTTGGCTTCTCTGGGTTAAAGAACCATCCGGATTTAATAAAATCGCACGGTTCTGGTCTCCTATAAAAAAACCCGGAGCGATAGCATTAACCCGGATTTTATCCCCGTATTTCAAAGCCAGATCGGAAGCCAGCCATTGTGTAAAATTGGTGATTGCAGATTTGGCTGCCGAATATCCCGCTACTCTTGTAATGGCGGAATATGCTGCCATTGAGGAGATGTTTACGATACTTCCGCTTCCCTGTTCTGCCATCACTTTTCCGAAGACATAGCTTGGGTAAACCGTTCCGTTGATGTTTAAATCGGTCACTTCGTTCCAGGCTTCCATTTTGAGGTCGAAAAAGGATTGGTCGGGAGCTAATGTCGCGGCAGGAATATTTCCGCCGGCAATGTTGAGAAGAATATCAATTTTACCATATTTTTCAAGGATTTTCTGTGAAGCCGATTCAAGACTTTCCATATTCATTACGTTGGCCTCTACAGCGAAAGCGTTGCCTCCTAAATCTGTCAGTTCTTTTACTCTTGCATCGAGTGTCTGCTGATTCCTTCCCAATGCAACAACTTTTGCTCCGGCTTCATTGAAACTTTTAGCCAGACTTCCGCCCAATACCCCTGAAGCTCCTGTAATGACGGCTACTTTATCTTTTATGCTGAATATGTCGTTCATAATTTTGATGATTGATGATTGATCAATGATATCGAACCCTTTGGGCTTTTGTTCTTTATTAATTTGACAGTTCGTTTTGTACGGCTGCCATTACTCCTTCAATTTGTCCTAAAGCAAGCATTCTTCCTAAAAATGAATATCCTGGATTATAGCCTTTATCGATATCATCAGTCAAAAGTCTGCCGTGATCCACACGCATTGGCAAATCTGAATTCTCTTTCTCAAAGATTTTGATTACTTCGATCAGTTTTCCTCTTCCACCCAAATGGTGCGCTTCGATAAAATCGCCGTTTTCAAAAACATTGGTACTTCTTAAATGGACAAATTTTGTCCGGCGAGCATATTTCTGGGCAAGTTTCGGAACATCATTCTGGAGACCGGCACTTAGAGAACCGGTACAGAATGTAAGCCCGTTGTGAGGATTATCAACAGCGTTTAAGAGCCAGTCGATATCTTCTTCGTTGGTCACTATTCTGGGCAATCCTAACAATGAAAATGGCGGGTCATCGGGATGCACACACATCTGGATATTCCATTTTTCGCAGACGGGCATTATTTTTTCCAGGAAATATTTCATATTCTGACGGAGCTGATCTTTATCGATCCCATCATATAATGACAATAAACTTTTGAAAATGGCTACCGGGTTTTGATCTCCTTCCTTTATATTCCCGTTAACAAACCCCTGTGTTTTTACAATGATTGAGTCTATCAAATCATTATTATCGTCTTCCGTTAAAGTATTTTTTAGCTGTTCTACTTTTTGAAGAATCTCTGAATTATAGTCGTTTTCTGCCCCTTTTCGATGCAGAATATGAATTTCAAAATAAGCAAATTTAGCTTTATCAAAGTATAGTGATGACGAGCCGTCTTCCCACTGATAAAACAAATCTGTACGAGCCCAGTCCAGGACCGGCATGAAGTTGTAACAAACCGTTGTAACGCCTGCTTTTCCCAGATTTTCAAGACTCTGAATATAATTTTCTATTAATTGATCTCTGTTTTCCCCTTCATATTTTATGGCTTCACTTACGGCCAGGCTTTCTACGACAGACCAGCGAAGACCGAAACTTTCTATATTCTTTTTATAATCGTTAATTGCGTCCAACGGCCACACTTCTCCGTTAGGAATATCGTGAAGCGCAGAAACAATGCCTTCAACTCCAATCTGGCGGAGCATATTTAATTTTATTTTGTCATTTTTACCAAACCAACGCCATGTTTTTTCCATAAATTTTTATTTTTCATTAAAACAAAGCAGATGTAACAGATACATCTACTTTGCTTCTGTTAACATGAATGTATATGCCTATTAATTGTAACCGGGGTTTTGATATTTGGCCTTGATATCTGCAGAAACTTCCATGGCATCAAGCTGTCCCCGCGGAATTGGTCTCAGATAATGAAATTTCTGAATAGTACGGGTTACAGTCTGAGGGTTGTGGTCCCCATAAGCAGTACCTGCAATTTTATAAGTAGCTGCATATTCTTCCCATTTCTGCGTACGCACAAGGTCATACCATCTGTATCCCTCGCCATAATACTCTCTGGACCTTTCTGCCAGAATGTAATCTATTGTAATCATATTAGGGGTAGCAGCTATCATTGCTGCACTGTTATCCTGTACTTTTGCAACGTTTCCACTAACACTCCACACCCACTTTCCTGCTCTGGCTCTGATGACGTTAATAAGGTCTCTGGCACTAACAGATCCGGAAGCTCCTTTAACTGCTGCCTCAGCTGCCAGGAAATAAAATTCCGAAAATTTGGCGGCTACAAACGGGCGGGTTAAACTTGGATTTGGATATCCTAAACCGTTGCCGTTATCTGTACGGTAGGTTCCGATTTTCCATATACCCGGATATACCACTCTGCTGATACCGTTTGGTGCAACGACCCAGTCTGCTCTTCCCGGAAGTGTGCCTGCTCCGATATTGCTATTTCCAGCATTGGAGGAATACGTTGGTGATACAGAATCATCATTAAGGAAGGTTAAGATGGCATCACCAGGATGTACAGGAAGATTATTGGCGTTGTACAGGGTAGGCTGGGTCATTCCAGCTTTATCCCAGTTTCCACGGTAAGTAGTAACGAATGTCCCATCATATCTGGAGTCATTTGTTTTGTCTGCAAATGTATTTTTAATCACTTCAATGGTGGGAGCCATACGGGTCCACGGGCGTCCCAGATCCTGAACTGCTGCTCTTTGTACAGAGCTTACAGGAGACCAGGATGTACTGGAAGTACTGCTTCTGATATTAGGATAATTCCAGGTCATCATCCAGGCGGCAAAATTATTTGGAGACCAGCCATCGCCGTAGCTTGCCTGAATGACACCTTCATTATAATAAGCACTGGTTTCTGTATGGTCAGCATAAAGCATACACTCCTTATTACGGTCATTGGACCCTACATTCAGATTATAATATGTGGGCTGTAAAGCATAAGGCCCCGGGTTATTGATCCCGTCTAATGCAATATCGTAAGCTTTTTGGAAATACCACTGTGCGTTGTGACCATCAGGATCTGTTCTTGCGGTTTCGGGATAAGTCGGAATACTGTTTGGGTTTTGAAGCCACCAGGCATACGTTAAATATGCTTTTGAAAGATATAATCTCGCAACATTTTTGGTAACACCGCCGGTCACTCTTGGACTTGCAGGCAGGTTATCAATAGCTTTAATTAAATCGGGGAAAATAGCTTTTGTATAAACTTCTGAAACGGTATTTCTTACTGAGGTTGTTTTCGGGGAAATATTAAATGCCAGCTCTCCTGAACCCAAATCAAGCGGAGCCCCACCGTAGGTTTGAACCAGTAAAAAGTAATAGAAGGACCTGAAGAATCGTGCTTCTGAAATCAGTGATTCGGGCACATTAATTAAAGGACCGTTTTGTATAACTCCATTTGCAGAATTGATGGCGGGAAAAACAGATCCCCACACCATACTTGTCGGAAAGGTTGAACTGTCAATATTCCCATTATTCGACATATCCATTGCTTTAAAATTACCATCTGCATCTTTACCCCAGGTTGCTTCATCAGTACCTGTCATCGTGGAGTTCAAGAAATATCCGTTCCCATAAAGCATTCTCATCTGTCTGTACAGTGCTGTAACCCCCTGTGTAATTCCTCTTTCTGTTGTAAAATCTTCCGGCGTATATATGCCTCTTGGCTGTTCATCCAATATCTCACTACATCCTGTACTGAATGTTAATGATGCTAAAAATAAAGCAGCGATAAATTTTTTATTTAAATTGATCATGATTTTTCTTTTAAAAGGTTAGGTTCAGCCCCATCATATAATTTCTTGTAGAAGGATTATTTGTCCCGATTATGAGCTGATTGCTTTTGTATGAATTGACAGCCTGATTTTCATTTCCCCTTGAATTAGGTTCCGGATCCATGCCTGATTCTCTATAATAGGGAGAGCCGAAAACGAAAGGGTTCTGCACTGTAACATACAGTCTCAGACTGTTTACCCCTAAATTTTCCAACGTACTTTTATTGAAATTGTAACCCAATGTAATAGTTCTGATCTTTACATAAGAACCGTCAAATAAGCCTAAAGTTGAGCCATATTTCGGGTTATCTCCACTCATCATTCCACCTGGTTTCGGATAGCGTACGTTTGGATTTTCTTCAGTCCAGTAATCAACATCCACATTATTTCCTCTTCCCGACAGTCTGTTAAGATATCCTGATGAACCATACAGGGTGCTGATTAATACTCCCCCTTTCTGAAATGCTCCAACCACGCTAAGATCAATGTTTTTATACGCCAATCTTGTATTGAAACCTCCCATAAAATCCGGATTGGTATCGATAATCTGTCTGTCTGCCGGTCCGATAGCTCTAACTGGAGTTCCGTCTGCATTATATCCGCCAGTGTATAAAACTTTGATCATTCCTACATTTCCTCCAGGCTCCAATACACTCAGGTAAGGGTCTCCATGCTGCCATAGGCCAACATACTGGTAATCATATAATGCATTGATATTATGACCCACAAACCATAAATTCCCTTCATTACGGTCTGTCCCGGAAGCTAATGCTGTGATTTTATTCTTGTTGGTATATAAATTACCTCCGACTTCCCAGCTAAACCCGTCTGGATTATCGAAAATGACTCCATTAAGTGATATTTCGAGACCCTTATTCTCTGATGCTCCTACGTTTTCGGTCACGGACCCTAAACCGCTGGATGCAGGCAGTCCTTTGCTTAATAAGAGTTGCTCTGTCTTCGTGATATAATATTCTACAGTACCGTTAATTCTTCTGTTAAGTAAAGTAAAATCCAGCCCATAATTCCAGGTTTTTGAAAACTCCCAGCCCAACCTTGCATTTGACGCTGTGTTTACATAATTCCCGATAACAAATTCATCACCGAAATTATAAGGAACGGTACTTAAGCTTCCAAAAGTGGTATATGGACCTACAGACTGATTGGAAGTCTGCCCGAAACCGGCTCTCAGTTTAAGCAGGTTGATATATTTTGAATCTTTAAGGAAATTTTCATTGGCAATATTCCAACCCACAGAAACTGCAGGATAGGTATGCCACTGGTGCCCTTTGGCTAAGACTGAAGCTCCGTCTGAACGTACAGTAGCTGTCAGCATATAACGATTGTCATATTGGTATAAGGCTCTTCCCATGAAAGACATAAGACCTCTTTTGTAATATCCCTGGTTATTAGGATCAATTGTGACTTCCCCTTGTGCGTGGCCTAAATTAAAGTATTGAAAGGCATCAATCGGAACATCCCTTGCTGATATGTATGAGCTGTTGTACTTGGTCTGTTCTGCAGAATACAATGCCGTTGCACTAATTTTATGCTTACCGAATGTTCTGTCATAAGACAGGATATTTTCCAACACCCACTGTGTCGTCAGCGAGTTTCCTATTCCTGCCGAAGATTCTGTGTCAGGATTTATATTGAGGATTCCTGTTCCCGTGTAGCTCCCGCTGTTTGAATTTCTATAGGTAAGACCAACATTAAGCCTGTATTTAAGACCTTCAACACCGGGTATTTTTAATTCTCCATAGAGATTATTGTAGGAACTGAAAGCATTGGTCCGGTCAGCATAGGCATCACCTAAATTTTCGAGAATACCTCTAGTCTGGAGAGCAGTCTGATCAATGGCACTGTACATGACGGTCTTAGGACTTCCATCGGCATTATAGGGACTGACTAACGGTGAATACCCTAACATGGGGGCACCGCTGACACCGTTAAAATCATTGATAGAAAAGTTGGAGTTTGTGGAGAAACCTACTTTTATAAACTTACTGACTTCCTGATCCAAGGAACCTCTGATAGAAAGTCGTTTATAGCTTTGCAAAGGGACTACTCCATTCTGTTGAAAATAGGCCACCCCAAAGTTGTAATTTCCTTTTTCGCTTCCTCCTGTCACTCCCACATCATGGTTCATCATCAATCCTACACCGTAATATTTATCCTGCCAGTCTGTATTTATATCATTAAATTCATCCTGTGCATTGGTAAACATTTTGGCATCCGCACGTAATCTGGCAAACTTAGGCCCATCCATTACCGGATATTTAGAGAAGATCGTCTGAAATCCGGTATATCCGTTATAAGTAAATCTTGCTTTCTGCCCTTTTGATCCTCTGTTTGTTGTGATTAAGATGACTCCATTTGCACCCCGTGATCCATAAATCGCCGTGGCAGAAGCATCTTTAAGAATATCTAAACTTTTAATATCTGATGGGCTGATATCTCCTAAAGAGCCTACAAAAGGAATTCCATCCAATACAATCAAGGGATCATTAGAGCCCGTTAATGAGCGTTCTCCTCTGATACGTATCTGTTGTACAGCGCCCGGTTTTGTAGAGGTTCTGCCAATATCAACTCCTGGAAGACGGCCTTGTATTGCATCTGTTATATTTGCTGAAGGAACTTCTTTAAGGGCGGTTCCGCCAAGGGATGATACGGATCCGGTAACGGCTTCTTTTTTCTGTGTCCCGTATCCGATTACAATAACTTCCTCTATCTTATTTTCTTTGGCAACAGTATCTTTTTTACTCTGAGAATAAGCTAAGCTTGACGGTAACAGAGCCATGGCAAAAAATATCGCCGCCCTGTTGGTTTTAGCAAAATGAAATCTGTTCATAATTATTATTTTTATATTACATTAATAGAAAGGCTATTGATAAATCCTTAGTGTTATACGAAAGCCTTCTATAATTATTTAGATATACATGTTCACGATCGCTTCAAACAATTCCTGTTTTCCGCTTTTAGCCTGAGGTTCACCTACCTCATGAGCAATTCTCTGAAGGTCTTCCAGTGTAAGATTCCCTTCTTCAAAAGCTTTTCCGTTACCACTGTCGAAAGAAGCGTAGCGCTCTGTACGTAATTTTTTATAATCGGAGTTTTCCAGTATATCTGCAGCAACTAATAATCCTTTGGCAAAAACATCCATTCCGGAAATGTGGGAGATAAATAAATCTTCAGGATCGGTGGAATTTCTTCTGATTTTCGCATCAAAATTAACACCGCCATTTCCTAATCCTCCTGCCGGAAGAAGTACTAGCCAGGCCTGCGCGAGGTCACGGTAATCAACAGGGAACTGATCTGTATCCCATCCGTTTTGGTAATCTCCTCTGTTGGCATCAATACTTCCTAATAATCCTGCATCAACTGCTGCCTGAAGCTCATGCTCGAATGTATGACCTGCCAGGGTAGCATGATTCACTTCGATATTAAGTTTAAAATCTTTGTCTAAGCCGTAATGTCTCAGGAAGCCAATCACTGTTTCAGAATCATAGTCGTACTGATGTTTGGTTGGTTCCATCGGCTTCGGTTCAATAAGGAAAGTTCCCTTGAATCCCTGATTGCGGGCATAATCACGGGACATAGAAAGGAAGCGGGCCAGGTGGTCTTTTTCTCTTTTCATTTCGGTATTCAGCAGGCTCATATACCCTTCTCTGCCACCCCAGAACACATAGTTTTCGCCACCAAGAGCGATGGTTGCATCAATGGAATTTTTCACCTGCGTTCCTGCACAGGCTACTACATCAAAATTTGGATTGGTAGAAGCCCCGTTCATATATCTTTCATGGGTAAAGACATTGGCTGTTCCCCACAAAAGCTTGATCCCTGATTCTTTCTGTTTTTCTTTGGCATATTCTACAACAGCCTGAAGATTTTTTTCATAGTCTTTCCAGTTATCCGCCGGAGCCACCAGGTCTACATCATGAAAACAGTAATATTGGAATCCTATTTTGGACATAAATTCAAAACCTGCATCCATTTTATGCTTGGCTCTGGAAACTGCATCATTGCCAATATCCCAAGGATGGTGAATTGTTGCTCCACCGAAGGGATCGCTTCCGTCTGCACACAGGGTATGCCACCATGCCATTGCAAAACGCATCCATTCTTTCATTGGTTTTCCCATCACAATCCTGTCGGCATCATAATAACGGAATGCCATAGGGTTTTTACTTTCTTTACCTTCGAATCTGATGTTTTCAATACCTGGAAAAAATGCTTTTGTTTCTGTTAAAATGTTCATATTATTTGATTTTATTTTTAGTTTGTTCTTTACAATTTGATATAAGAATCCCTGCCTGCTGATGTAGTAAGGTCCTCAGGTACAATGAATAGCTTCGTTGCAGGATGATTAAATGATTTCGTTAAGATGCTGTTTCCACCTTGAGTATGCTTCTAAATAGGGTTCTCTTTTTTCTGTTTCAGGTTCTATAACTGCTATTTTTTCGAGGGAAGAAAATGCCTCTTTAGAATCGGCATAAAAACCTATTCCCATTCCGGCGGCTCGGGCAGCCCCTACTGCTCCGTCTGTATCGTAAAGCTCAATTACCGCATTGCTGACACTGGCAAGCGACTGCCGGAAAATTGAACTTAAAAACATATTGGCATTTCCAGCCCGGATTACCTGGATGTTCATCCCCATATTCCTCATGATATCCATTCCATATTCATATGAAAAGACAATTCCTTCCTGTGCCGCTCGCAGAATATCTCCTTTTGTATGGATGTTGAAATTAATCCCGTGCATAGAACAGCTGGTATCTTTGTTTTCCAGGACTCTTTCTGCTCCGTTTCCAAAAGGGATAATACTCAGTCCTTTTGATCCTATCGGGGAAAGCGATGCCAGGTCATTCATATCACCATAGGAAGACAGTGAGGTTGCAAAATTGTGCTTTAACCAGGAATTTAAAATTCCTGTTCCGTTAATACATAATAAAACTCCCAATCTGGTTTGCTCAGGGCTGTAATTGACATGAGCAAATGTATTTACACGCGATCGGGTATCATATTCCAGTTTATCCAGCACTCCATATACCACTCCTGATGTACCGGCTGTTGAGGCGATTTCTCCGGGGTTGAAAACATTCAGAGAGAGTGCATTATTGGGCTGGTCTCCTGCCCTGTATGAAATAGGGGTTCCTTCTTTTAATCCTAATTCCTGAGCAGCTGAAGCCGAAACTGTTGACTGGATACCGAAAGTTGGAATAATTTCAGGAAAAAAGCTCTTTGGAATTCCATAATAATTAATGACATCTTCAGAAATACAGTTGTTCTTAAAATCCCAAAATATTCCTTCAGAAAGTCCTTCAACTGTTATTCCTATTTCTCCGGAAAGCCTCATGGCAATATAATCTCCCGGCAGCATTATTTTATCAATCTTTTCAAAAATTTCAGGTTCGTTCTCTTTTACCCAGGCTAATTTTGATGCTGTAAAATTTCCGGGTGAATTAAGAAGATGGGATAAACATCTCTCAGTTCCTATTTCCTGAAAAGCCTTTTCACCATAGGGTACAGCACGGCTGTCGCACCAGATAATGGAAGGACGCAGCAGATTCTGATCTTTATCCACCAGGATCAGTCCATGCATCTGCCAGGTAATGCCAATCCCTTTAATATCTTCGGGGTTTATTCCGGATTCGTGCATCACAGATTCATGCGCCAGCTTTAGATTCAGCCACCATTCCGCAGGGTTTTGCTCTGCCCAGCCCGGGTTGATTGCGGTGATTTTCATTTCCTTTTTCGGAGAAAAGTCTGATGCAATAATTTTTCCACTGGATGCCTCAATGAGACAAACTTTAACAGAAGAACTGCCTATGTCATATCCTAGCAAATACATATTTGAAAAGGGGGATTTATTTAATTAGTTTAGTGTTATTTTTCTTATAGATCTTGGCATCGAACCGATAGTATCTTGCTGCACGATGCGATACGTTTTGCTCTATCTCTTCTAAAGGAATGATATAATTAAATGATGAAATTTTTTTATGAAAATTCTTGATATCGATCTGTTTTTCACTTAATGCACTGTAAAGCTGATACAGCTGTCTTATGGTAAATTTTTTCGGCAGCAATTCGAAAATAATAGAAAAATCGGTCTCAATCCATCTTCTTATTTCTGTTAAAGATTCATTGATGATCTTGTTATGATCAAAGGGCAATGCAGGAACCTGATCTATAGGATACCAGTCGACTGTTTCATATTTGGTGCTGTTAATCTTATGATCAATTTTACATAAAGAAAGGTAGGCCACCGTAATAATCCTGTCGATATTATGCATATACTCCATCCCCATCCACTTGATATCAGTCTGATTGCTTGCGCGAAATGGATCAGCAAAACATTTGAACTGCTTGAGAACCATTTTCTTTATTCCTGTCAGTTCATGAAGAACCCTATGAGCTGCATCATCTACATCTTCATTACTGAAAATTAAGCTGCCCGGCAATTTTCTTTGCCTATCCACAGGCACATCGTCTACATGACGTTGCACAAGTAAGATATTGAGTCTGTTGTCGTGGTCAAATCCAAATACCACACAATCAACAGAAACATAGGTATGAATAAAATCCTGGTTCATCTTTTATTAACATTAGCGTAACATCACAAATATAAAAATTCAATTGAGAAAAAAAAATAAAATATACATTACAGGCTATATATCAACAGTTTATATATCGCTTTTTTATGATAAGAATGATGTAAAAAATATGATAAGGTTATCATTAATTTCATGATTATTATTTCAGAATACCTTAATATATAGCTCTTTAAATGTTAAATTGACACTTAAAAAATTAATATTTATTTTTATTTAATTTATGATAAGAAAATTTTAAAGTTTATTGATATTTTTTTAAGAAGTTATAAGAAAAACGGTCATTTTCTGCTTAAACCTATATATTTAAGACGTGTGATTTTTACAATTATTAAACCTAAAAGGTAAAAAGTTAGCATATCATATGATTTTTCTGTGCACAGTTAGAAATTTTCAAACTTTTCAGAAGGTTTCAAAAAAGGTTTTCATTAAAGAATCAGTAAAAGGTAAGAACTGACATGACTGATTTACTTAAAAAAAATTTAAAGCATATAACCTTTTCATATAAAAACAGTTCTGTACCTCCTGTAATTTAAAAATTGTTATTAATTATTTATACTCTTCCGGAATAATCCTGTTTTCCCTACCTTTATCCTTTCAATCAATAGATCTCTATGAATAAACAGTCTGATCAAAACATTGATTTAATGAGGGCTCGGCTTCAGGAAATGCAGAAAGATTATATGATAATTTCATCTATAACTTCTGCTTTTGCCGAAATCACAGACAAAAAACATTTCAGTATTGTTTTAAATCACTCCTTTAAAAATGAATTTCAATTTAATGAGGTGCTGATCCTTACGGCAAGGGATAATAAGCCGGAGATTTTCTACAGCTCTTTAATCACTGATAAGCCTGATAATAACCATTACAATTCACCGGATATTTATTTCGAACAGTGTCTGCAATCTTCAGAGCCTGTTGTTTTTTATCTTAGGGATTTCTCTGAAAAGAAAACATCAGTTCCGCCTTATTTTATCGATGCAAAAAAAACGGGAATGCATATGGCAATAGGATTTTGCTTACCACCTGTCGGAAACCATAAAAATGTGATTTTCCTTTTTTATAAAAATATCACCGAATTTAATGACCGGTTGGAAAGGATATTGAGGGGCATATCTACCCAGTTATCAATCACAATCAGAAACATTTTTTTCTCCGAAAAGCTTGATAATTTTAAGATTCCGGCAGCTCATTCTCACAAAGACAGTGAAAAAAGCCCAAAAAGCAAGCAGGTAGATAAAAAAGGCTTTCATGGAATCATTGGGGACAGCGAAGCCATGCAGCGGATTTATCAGCAGATTTCCCAGGTAGCTTCTTCCCCGTCCAGTGTGATCATCTATGGCGAAACCGGAACCGGAAAAGAACTGATAGCCCAGGCCATCCATGAACTCTCTTCTTCGTCTCATCACTCAATGGTCAGAGTTAACTGTGCATCCATCCCTGCCCATCTTATAGAAAGTGAGCTTTTCGGACACGAGAAAGGCAGTTTTACAGGAGCTGCAGAACAGCGTAAAGGAAAATTTGAACAGGCTCATGACAGTACTATTTTTCTGGATGAGATTGGGGAACTTCCATTAGCTCTTCAAGGAAAATTACTGAGGGTTTTGCAGGAGAAAGAAATTGAAAGAATCGGAGGGAATAAAGTCATTAAAGTTAATGCACGGATTATTGCAGCGACCAACCGGAGATTAGAGGAAGAAGTCACCAAGGGAAATTTCAGGAGTGATCTGTTCTATCGTCTCAATGTTTTTCCTATTTACTTACCCGCCTTGCGCGACAGGCGAGAAGACATCCCGTTACTGGCCCATTACTTTCTGGAAAAACTTAATCTTAAAACAGGAAAGAAAATCAAGGGTTTCGCTCAAAAAGCAATACATGCAATGGTTGAAAACGCCTGGCCAGGAAACATCCGTGAGCTCGAGAATATGATCGAAAGAAGTATTCTTACAGCAAAAGACGGCATGATCAGAAAAATGGATTTACCAAAACTTTTTGAACAGATAACGGCTGATCAGGATTTTCAGATTAAAACATTATATGAGGTGGAGAAGGAGCATATTTTAAAAACTGTTGAAAAATGTAAAGGACGGATTTTCGGACCACAGGGAGCTGCTTTATTATTAGGATTGCCTCCTACCACTCTTATTTC